>Ga0209284_10003587_pt1 | contig 18920 bp, 15 predicted proteins | sample FRY03_FD_187211 | JGI IMG/M metagenome (GOLD analysis project Ga0209284, IMG submission 187211) | Freshwater microbial communities from Lake Fryxell liftoff mats and glacier meltwater in Antarctica - FRY-03 (SPAdes) (version 2) | ecosystem: Environmental > Aquatic > Freshwater > Ice > Glacier... | reverse complement strand
AACATTAGGATTAACCATGCTATGGTCAAATAGCGTACTTTCTTACTACGGAGAAAAAGATTTAGAGAATAAAAACAAATCAATTAAGGTTGATCAAAATAAAGCAGCAAGTTGTTCACCTGCTTCTGCTAAGCTGTTTTTAGAATTTAATGACGTAAGGGCATTAATTGAGAATGGTGGTTCAATGTTTCAGGATAGAGCAGCTGGAGTATCATCTTATGAGATTCCAAAAGTTTCTGATGGTGGAACAAAGCATTTTGCAATTTTTGCTGGTGCACTTTGGATGGGTGGTACTGACGTAAATGGTCAGTTAAAATTAGCTGCTATTCGTTTCAGACAGGGTAATGATTTTTGGTCTGGTCCATTATCGGTAACTCCTGGTTCTGGTAATTTTTCACCTTTAGTTCCTCAAGTTGATGGAACTGTAAAAGATTATGGTGAAGCTACTATTACTCCTGAACAATGTTTAGCTTATGATAAATTTTATACTATTCGTAAAGCGGAAGTTATTGCTTTTAATTCTTGGTTCGAATGTAATAATCAAGGTTTAGATGGTGTTCCTGCTTTAGATCCTACTTCTTGTACTGATGTTGAATCTCCTTCAAATGATATTTTAAATCGTATTGAAAATTGGCCTGCACATGGTGATGTGAATTTTGGTCAAGATTATTATTTAGCACCTTTCTATGATAGAAATCAGGATGGTAATTACAATGCATTATCTGATGGTGATTATCCTTGGTATGATGATATTTTAGGAAGAGATGATATTGCTTGTGGAAGTGATAGACGTATTTCTTTATTTGGTGATGAAACACATTGGTGGGTCTTTAATGATAAAGGAAATATTCATACTGAAACTTCTGGTGAACCAATAGGAATGGAAATTAGAGCACAGGCTTTTGCTTTTGCTACAAATGATGAGATTAATAGAATGACTTTTTATAATTATGAGTTAATTAATAGAGGAACGCAAACTTTATTCGAGACTTATTTTTCTCAGTTTTTAGATGCCGATATTGGTAACTATAGTGATGACTATGCTGGTTGTGATGTTTCTAGAGGATTAGGTTATATGTACAATGGTGATAATAACGATGAAACGAATGGTCAAAATGCTGGTTATGGTTTAAATCCACCTGCTATTGGTGTAGATTTCTTCGAAGGACCTTATAAAGATGCTGATGGAATTGATAACGGTTACCATCCTACTAGTATTTTAGATGCTTTAGCTGATTCAGGTATTGTTTACAAAGGTATTGGTATTGGTTTTGGTGATAGTATTATCGATAATGAGCGTTTCGGTATGACGCGTTTCACTTACTTTACTGGTCAAGGTGCTGTTTTTCCATACCAAGATCCAGAAAATGCTGCTCAATATTATAACTTTATGAAAGGTAAATGGGCTAATGAATCTGATTTGGTTTATGGTGGATTAGGTTATGTTGGTTCAGGTGGTGCTACTGCTACTTTATCTAATTATATGTTCCCGGGTGATTCTGATCCGTTAGGTTGGGCTACTGATGGAGACGTTACGAATGATAATTGGGATGAGTCTACATCTAATAATCCTGCTGGTGATAGACGTTTTGTTCAGTCAGCTGGTCCTTTTACATTAAGACCAGGTGCGGTAAATAATATTACGGTAGGTATTGTTTACGGTAGAGGTTTTGATGGTGATTTATTATCTTCTGTTCGTGCTTTGAAACGTGCAGATACGAAAGCTCAAGCTTTATTTGATGCTTGTTTTAAAATTTTCGATCCACCGATGGCACCGAAAGTTACGATTCAAGAATTAAACAAAGAGTTAATTATATTGTTAGATAATCCTGGTGTTAATCACAATAATTACCAAGAATCTTATAGAGTTGAGGATGAAATTAATATTACGATTGATACTTTAACTGATGGTTCTGAGCCTGATCGTTTTTACAAATTTGAAGGTTACCAAATCTATCAGTTAAAAAGTTCATCTACTTCTATTTCTGATATAAATGACCCTACAAAAGCACAATTGATTGCTCAGTGTGACATCAAAAATGGAGTAGATAGACTAATTAATTTTGAATTTGATGAAGCACTAGGTTTTGCTGTTCCTGTTGAAAAAGTGAAAGGTGCAGATGCTGGAATTAAGCATACTTTTCAATTAAAAGAGGATTTATTTGCTTTAGGAGATCGTTCGCTTGTTAACTTTAAAACTTATTATTATGTTGCTGTTGCTTACGCTTATAATAGTTTCTTAGAGTATAATCCAAATGATCCATTGTTGTTAGGTGGTCAGCAAACTCCTTATGTTTCTTCACGTTTAGGATATGATGGCGGTACTATTTCTGCTGTTTCTGCGATCCCTCATAATCCAATTGCTGAAGCTGGTGGAACGAATCAGTTAGTTGCTTATGGTGCTACACCTCGTATTAAGCGTTTAGATGGTCATGGTAATGGTGGTAACGATTTATCACTTACTGCTGAATCTGAACAATCAATTTTAGAAAATGGATATTTGAATACGCCTGTTTATGATTACGGATCAGGTCCAATTAACATTAAAGTTGTTGACCCTTTAAATTTGGCTGGTGGTTATTTTGAATGTTTATTTAGTGATGATGGATTGAATTCTACTGGTAATAATGGTTCTGACTCTTCAAAATGGACAATTAATAGGTATGCCTCTGAAGGTGGTGCTTTATTAGATAGTAAGTCTGGTACTTTTTCTATAGACAGAGTATATGAAGAAATCATACCTCAGTGGGGTGTTTCAGTAGTTATTAATCAGATTAAATATTCAGGAACTTCTACTGCTCAATTTACTGATCCAATTTCAAGCTCTATTTCTTTTTCTGATTCTTCTAAACAATGGTTAGGTTTTGTAGGTGATCAAGATGTAATGTATCCAAATAACTGGATTCGTTCTGGTAATGCATCGGATACATCAGTAACAGTTACTCCTAAATATACTGCTCCTGCTTGTTATAACGATGAAGTAGGTGTAGATCCTGAAAAATTATATACTAAATTGTTAGGTGGAGGAATTGCTCCACATGGTTTGGTAGGTTATCAGTGTGCTTTTCAACCTTTAGCATATTACGGCATTAATGATTTTGCTTCTCCAGGTTCTCAAAGAATTTTTGCTCAAATTGCTTATTCTCCTAGTATTGATATTGTCATTACTTCTGACAAGAATAAATGGACAAGATGTCCAGTAATTGAATTAGGTAGAGATGTAAATGTTACTATTGGTGGTGCAAAAGCTGGTGGATTTAGAAAAAGCCCTAGTGTTGGTAAAGATGGTTTACCTGATGCAAGTGATACTGCAATAGGTTTAGGTTGGTTTCCAGGTTACGCTATTGATATTGAGTCTGGTGCAAGGTTACATATGGCTTTTGGTGAGAACTCAAGTTTGGCTATTGATAACGGAGCAGATATGTTATGGAATCCATCAGAAAGATTGATAGATATGATGCAAAATCCAGTTTTAGGTGGACAGCATGCAATTTACGTATATAACTACATGCAGAAAAGTATTAATGGTAATAATGGAGCTTATGACTTTCCAGCTTATAATAAGAATGAGAATGAAGTTTATAAGTTGTTAACGCTAGTTGAAGCAAATAATGCTACTGCTAGGCGTCAGCTTTACGGAAGTTTAGCTTGGATTGTGAATCCTATCTTACTTCAAGGTCAGCAAATGTTAACTTCTGATGTTAGAATTAAAGTTAGGGTTGAGAAAGAATATAAAAAGCTTGTTGTGACAAATAGAAACGGAGGTAATCCTATGTATTCTTGGAGTATGGATGATATTAAGACAGGGAAAGCTGATCGATCTAAATTGGCTGAAGCTCTAGAGTTAATAAATGTTGTTCCAAATCCATATTATGCTTATAGTGAGTATGAAGATAGGCTAAACAATGTTGTTAAACTTATAAATCTTCCTGAAGTATGTACTGTAAATATTTATTCAGTGAATGGTAAATTAGTTAGAACTTATAAAAAAGATAGTCCTCAAACTTTCTTAGATTGGGATTTAAACAATCATAAAGGTGTTCCAATAGCTAGTGGGATTTATCTGATTCATGTTGATGTTCCTGAGATAGGTGAAAGGGTTGTTAAATTCTTTGGAGGAGTAAGACAAATAGATTTACACGGTATTTAATTAAGGTAAAATAATTAAAATGAAATTTTCAATGATATCTATTAAAAACATTCTGTTAGGAAGCTTATTGGTTTCTTCAACAATGACTTTTGCAGGAAATGAGGATAGAGCGGGTTCTGCTGGCGCTTCTCATTTACTTGTAAACCCTTGGTCTCGTTCTGCTGCTTTAGGTGATGCTAGTATCGCTTCATCAAAAGGAATCGAAGCTACATTTACTAATATTGCTGGTTTAGCATCGTTAGACAAAACTCAAATTAAGTTTAATTACTCTAATTGGATGGGTTCAGCTTCTGGTATTGGATTCAATTCAGCTGGTTTGGCACAAAGAATTTCTGAAAGTTCTGTTTTTTCGATTAGTATCCAGTCTATGAATTTTGGAGATGTTCCAATTACTACTGTTGCAAATCCAGAAGGTAATATCGGAGTTTTTTCACCAAGAATTAATGTGTTTAACATTGGTTATGCACGTTCTTTTTCTACTACTATCTCAGGGGGAATTAATTTTAAAGTTATCTCAGAGAGTATGTCTAACATGAAAGCCTCAGGTGTTGCTGTGGATGTTGGTGTAAGATATGTTACAGGTGAGCAAGAGCAAGTAAAGTTCGGTATCGCTTTAAAAAATGTTGGTCCAACAATGAAGTTTAAAGGTGATGGTTTTAATCAACAGGCTTATTTGTCTTCTACAGGGAATATAGCGACCTTGAATCAAAGAACACAAGAGTTTGAATTACCTGCACTATTAAATATTGGTGGTTCTTATGATTTTATCTTCGATAAGAAAAATAAGTTAACTACTGCTTTAGGTTATACTGCTAATTCTTTTTCTTATGATCAATTTAGAATTGGTCTGGATTATGGTATGATTACCGAATCTTTAGCTTTTAATGTTAGAGGTGGTTTTGTTTATGAAAAAAACATCTTTTCTACTTTAAATAGATCCAATGCGTTAGTTGGTCCTACTGCAGGTTTTTCTGTAGATGCACTTGTTGGTAAAAACAAAAGTGCATTAGGTATTGAGTACACTTCTCGTTTCGCTGGAACTTTTGGTGTTATTCATACAATTGGTGCTACTATTAGTCTTAAATAAAAAAAATATAATATCTTTGATAACAAGAGAGTTCCTTTGGAGCTCTCTTGTTTTTGCATTAAATATTTTAAGTTATGTCACAAGTTACATATTATACAGAGGAAGGGTTAAAACGATTAAAGCAGGAATTGCATGAAATGAAAACTGTTCAGCGTCCTTCTATTTCAAACCAAATTGGTGAAGCTAGAGATAAAGGTGATTTATCTGAAAATGCTGAGTATGATGCAGCTAAAGAAGCACAAGGTCTTTTGGAAATGAAAATTTCTAAATTAGAACAAGTGCTCTCAAACGCTAGAGTTATAGACGAATCAATGGTTGATAATTCTAAAGTTTTTATTTTATCGAATGTTAAAATTAAAAACATTGTAAATGGAGCTGAAGTGCAATACACTTTGGTTGCAGAAAACGAGGCTGATTTGAAAGCTAAAAAAATATCTATCGACTCTCCAATCGGTAAAGGTTTGATTGGAAAAGTGATTGGTGATATTGCTGAAATTCAAACTCCTAATGGCATTATGAAATTTGAAATTTTGGATATTACGAGAGGATGAGTACCGTTTTTTCTAAAATAGTAAGAGGAGATATACCTTGTTATAAAGTTGCTGAAAACGATGAGTATTTAGCTTTTTTAGATGTTAATCCTTTAGTTAAAGGTCACGTATTGGTTGTGCCAAAATTAGAAGTCGATTATATATTTGACTTAGAAGATTCTGTTTTGTCTGGATTAATTCTCTTTTCAAAAGAAGTAGCTATTAAAATAAAGAAAGTTTTTCCCTGTGAAAAAATAGGTGTTACTGTAATAGGACTTGAAGTTCCTCATGCTCATGTACATCTAGTTCCGATGAATGAAATGAAAGATATGAGTTTTTTACAGCCAAAGTTAAAGCTTGCAAGTGAGGAACTTGAAATTATTTCAAAGCTTATAAGTAATGCTTAAGAATCGTTTTTTTAGAACGCTATTACTTGTAGTATTAGGTTCTTTATACTCAAGCTCTTTTTATTCCCAGTTTATTAAAAACGATTCTTTAAATGTTTTATTTATAGGGAATAGTTACACGCATATGAACAATATGCCAGGTATTTTTGATAAGATTGCTAAGGCAAAAGGAAAATTAGTTCATGTAGAAAAAAATACTCAATCTGGAGCTTCTTTTCAAGTTCACAGCACTCGATTAGATCTTTTTCGAACTATTAATAGTAAACATTGGGATTTTATAGTTTTACAAGGATACAGTAGAGAGTTGACCTATTCACCTAGTCATATTGATTCTGCTTCGGTCCCTTTTATTAATCAGATTATTGATTCAATTAAACTTAATAATTCATGTACAAATTTATTACTTTATAATACATGGGGTTATAAATTTGGTTTTATTGAGCGAGAAGAAGTTAATACCTATGAAAAAATGCAAGATAGTATAAATGCAAGATATCTATATTTAAGTAAAAAATATAATATTCCGATTGTACCTGTTGGTATGGTTTGGAAAAATGTTCTTAAATTAAACCCCCAACTTAATTTATACAACGAAGATAAAGAGCATCCGAATAAAATTGGTTCATATTTAGTTGCTTGTACTTTTTACGCTGCTATTTTCAAAGATTCTCCTGAAGGTGTTATCACTTCTACAATTTCTAGTAAGCATGCTAAGTTGGTGCAAAAGGAAGCTTATAAATATGTTTCAGCGCACTATGAGCGCTTGAATCTTTCTTTAAACACTTCTACAATTAATGCTTTTCGAACTTCTGATGTGAAATATGTTTTGGAATGTAGGTCTAATTATCCTACAGCTAATTGTATCATGTGGGAATTTGATGATGGATCTTATTCTAATGCAGCAAATCCAATCCATTTATATAAAAAACCAGGTAGGTATAAAGTAAGACTTTATATTGATGATGAATGTGGTGAACGAATTTTTGATAAAAAAGTCTTTTATTCAAAACCAAAAAAACCTAAAAAACCAGTTAACTCTGCACCAGTAGTTTCTCCTACTACTAAAAAGAAGATTTAGTTTTCGCATGATTTAGATCGTTTTCACATTATTTCTAGGTAGTGTTTGATCTGTAATAGATTGTTTGCTATCGTATCGAAACAATAAACCCATTCATCACGACCATATTTTTTAGAGAATTTTGTTTTATTATTCCTCGTGTTGAAAAATCTTTATCAAAATACGCAAGTTTTAATAAGTCACGTATTTGTTTAGACTTACCTGTTACTGTTGATTGATTAGTTCCAAAATAGTTGTTTATATCACTTGCTGTCACATGAGGTTCACCTGATTTATCAAATAGAAAATTAATTGTTCCGAGAGCATGAATAACCCCAGCTGCCCATATTTCAATTTTACCACTTTCAAATGGAACACTCCGTTTTCGACCAAGTTTTTTGATTAACTTTTCTGATAATTGAGAATAGTCGTCGTCCAAATTCTGTGAGCAATACTCTTTGGTTAGCTCTATTAATTTTATTTCTCGTTCTTTTATTTTAGACATATTTTGTTAATTAAATTTTTTTTGTAGATTGTTATAATCTAATTATTTAGTCTTTCTACAGAATTTAGAGTTCTTCAATTGCGGTTTTTTTCATAATTTAATTATAATTTTTTTGGGCGCAATTATTTAATCAGAACAAATGTATGCATTCCTATTCAAACTTATAAAATGAGGTGTGATTTAAATTAATGTTTACTTAACATTGCAATCATTTTTTCAATTATAATTTAGATTACTTTTACAAATATATTTAATTTTTAATATGAAGTTTTTAGTTAGATTTTTAGTTGTTAATGTTTTCATCTTATTTCAATCGTTTTCATTTTTTAGTCAGAAAGACGTTAAAGTTTTAGGTGAGCTGAATGAAGAAGTGATTTTAAATGTTAAAGCATCTTCTTTAGATAAAGGATTGTCTATTTCGTGGTCTTTGGATTATGACTATATGCAGTATTTAAAAGATAATCATTATCAAATCGCTATTAAATACACGACTGAAATTAATGCGAAAAACAATGATAAGAAAGCATTAGATTCTTGGAGTACAATTGAAAAATTAGATATTAATACGACTAATTATGATTTAAAAAATCTAGCAGCAGGTGAGAAATATGCTTTTAAAATAGGATTAATAAATAGCGATAATGCTATATGGTCTTCTAAAGTTAAAGAAACAACTGATCGTCCATGGGGCATGTTTAAATTCTTAGTGCTAATTGGTTCTTTGGGTATGTTTATCTATGGAATGAAGATAATGAGTGAAGGCTTACAACAAGCAGCTGGAGCTAAATTAAGAAATCTATTAGGTTCTATAACTTCTAACCGTTTTAAAGGGGTTTTGACTGGTTTTGGTCTTACTTCAATTGTTCAGTCTTCTAGTGTTACAACGGTTATGACGGTTTCGTTTGTTAACGCTGGATTAATGACTTTGACACAATCTGCTGGTGTTATGATGGGAGCGAATATAGGTACTACTATAACTGGTTGGTTAATAAATATTTTTGGCTTTAAGGTTAGTATTGCTTCTTACGCTTTAGTTTTTATTGCTATTGGAGCACCTTTTCTGTTTGTAGGTAAAAAGAAAATGAAAGCTTGGGCAAGTGCTATTATTGGTTTTTCTTTATTATTTATGGGGCTTGGTGAATTGAAAGATGCCGTTCCAACTTTATCTGCTGATTCAGCAATCGTTCGTTTTTTCATAGATTACAAGGATATTCCAGTTTTAAGTACGTTGATGTTTGTTTTTCTTGGTACACTAATTACTATGATTGTTCAATCTTCTTCTGCTGCAATGGCGCTTACTATGACTTTGGTAGCAACAGGTATGATACCTTTTGAAGTTGCTGCAGCAATGATTTTAGGTGAAAATATAGGGACTACAATTACTGCTGAATTAGCATCTACTATTGGTAATGTACATGCCAAAAGGTCTGCAAGAATTCATTCTTTATTTAATCTGATAGGCGTTGGATGGGCTGTTTTAATATTCCCATTTTTCCTTGATGGAATTGGAATGCTAATGAAAACCTTAAACTGGGGAGATCCTTTTAATAATCCTGGTGAATATGCAAATACTGGTTTAGCTATTTTTCATACTTCTTTTAATTTAATTAATGTGATTTTATTGATTGGGTTTGTTCCGCATTTAGTAAGATTGGCTGAAAAAACAGTTAAATCTAAAGGTGCTGCTGATTTAGTTTTCCATTTAGATTATATTGGTACAGGAATGATGGCAACACCAGAACTTTCTTTGTTAGAAGCTAAAAAGGAAATAGCTAAATTTGGAGGAATCACTAGTCGTATGTCTAAATTTGCACGATCATTACTTTACGAAAAAAGTCCTAAGGTTAAAAAAGAAATTCATGACCGTATTGCCAAATATGAAGATATTACAGATAGAGTTGAAATAGAAGTAGCAAATTATTTGAACAAAATTTCTGAAGGGGAGTTATCTCCAGAAACTTCTGCACGTATAAGAGGGATGAATAGTATTGTAAATGATTTAGAAAGAATAGGAGATATTTATTTCCAGATTTCTAAAAACATTGAAAGAAAAAACGAAGAAAAAATTTGGTTCTCTCCTGAAGAAAGAAATAATTTAAAAGCTATGCTAGACTTAGTAGATGATGCTTTTGAAATTATGAATTATAACTTAAATGCTCATCATGATGAAGTAACATTAGAAAAAGCTTCTGTTGCTGAAGAAAGAATTAATACAAAAAGAGATGAATTGAAAAAGGAATACTTTGAAAACATTTCAAATAGACAAGATTATAATATTAAAGGTGGTATGATTTATAATGATATATTTTCTGCTATTGAAAAAGTAGGTGACCATATCATTAATGTTTCTGAAGCAATTGTAGGAAGAATTTAAGGTTTTAATTTCCTAAAATGGAAGCTGTTTTGACTTAGGTTGGAACAGCTTTTTTTATTAATTATGAGTAATTCAGTAAATTTCACATTTAATTTAGAATAAATCAAAATAAGGATTTGTATCTTTGTGTTATCAATATTTAAGATTATGATGAAAACCATTGATTTAAAAGATTTAAGAGCAGAATTTCCAATTCTTGAAAGAAAAGTGAATGGTAAGGATTTAGTTTATTTTGATAATGGTGCGACTTCTCAAAAGCCAAAATCGGTTATCGATAAAATAACGCAGTATTATGAACTTGAAAATGCTAACATTCATAGGGGAGTTCATTATTTAAGTCAAGTTGCGACAGATCTTTATGAAACTTCCAGGAAAACAATTCAGCAATATATTAATGCAAACTTTTCTGAAGAGATCATTTTTACAAAAGGAACTACGGATAGTATAAATTTAGTTGCTTATTCGTTCGGAGAACTTTTGTCAAAAGGCGATGAGATTGTTATTTCTGCTATGGAGCATCATTCTAATATTGTTCCATGGCAAATGTTATGCGAAAGAAAGGAATGTGTATTAAAAGTTGCTCCTATAAATGATAAAGGTGAATTAATTTATTCTTCCTTTAAAGGGCTTCTTAATAATAAAACAAAATTAGTTTCTATTACACATGTTTCAAATGCTCTTGGTACAATTTGTCCAATAGAAGATATAATTAAAGATGCACATGAAGTAGGAGCAAAGGTATTGATCGATGGCGCACAGAGTATGCAGCATTTTTTAATAGATGTTCAAGCTTTAGACTGTGATTTTTTCGCTTTTTCAAGTCATAAAATTTTCGGTCCAACTGGAGTTGGTGTTTTATATGGTAAAAAAGATTTATTAAATAGTATGCCTCCTTATCAAGGAGGAGGAGATATGATAGCAAAAGTGTCCTTTGAAAAAACGACATATAATGAACTGCCATATAAATTTGAAGCAGGTACTCCTAATATTGCAGGTGTAATTGGTACAGGTGCCGCTTTTGAATTCTTAAAATCGTTGAATATGCAAGAAATTGCAATTCATGAAGCTGATTTATTGGCTTACGGACATGACAAGTTAAGTGAAATAGAAGGTATTCGATTTATAGGTACGGCTGATAAAAAGGCAAGTGTCATTTCTTTTTTAATTGATGGTTTACATCCTTCGGATATTGGAACGCTTCTAGATAAACAGGGAATTGCAGTAAGGACAGGTCATCATTGCACACAACCTTTAATGGATTTCTTTCAAATACCTGGAACTGTAAGGGCTTCTTTTGCATTTTATAATACGAAAGAAGAAATAGATTTATTTATAACAGCTTTGAAAAAAGCAATTATGATGCTACAATAATATGTTAACATTAGAGCAAAAGCAAGAAGAAATTGTTCAAGAATTTGCAATTTTTGACGATTGGATGGAAAAATACGAATACATAATAGATTTAGGGAAAGATACTCCCTTGATCGATCCATCTAAAAAAACGGATGACCGCTTAATTGAAGGTTGTCAATCTAAGGTTTGGTTGGATTGTAAAGTTCAAGATGGAAAAATGAAGTTTTCTGCTGATTCTGATGCTATCATAACGAAAGGAATTATTGGTTTGTTGATTAGAGTGCTAGACAATGAAAGTCCTGCTACTGTTGCTAAAGCTGATTTACATTTTATTAATGATATTGGATTGCAAGAGCATCTTTCAATTACCCGTTCAAACGGTTTAGTAAGTATGATTAAGAAGATGAAAATGAACGCCTTATTGGCTATAAATAATTAAGCGATGGATTTAGAAAATAAAATAGTTGAAGTATTAAAAACGATTTATGATCCTGAAATTCCAGTTGATGTTTATGAATTAGGTTTGATCTATGAAGTAAAAATTGATAAGGAAAGTAATGTTGAGATTGAAATGACTTTAACTTCACCAAATTGTCCTGTTGCTGAAAGTATGCCAAAGGAAATAGAAGATAAAGTAGGTTTAATTGAAGAGGTTAAATCTTCAAAAGTTACCATAGTTTTTGATCCTGCATGGGACAAGGATATGATGAGCGAGGAGGCTAAATTAGAGTTAGGTTTCTTATAAAATTACTATATATAAATAACTATGAGACGTGTTGTTATAACAGGTGTTGGGGCTTTAACTCCTATAGGAAATAATTTAGAGGAGTTTTGGAATAATTTAAAAGAAGGAAAAAGCGGAGCTGGTCCTATTACTAAATTTGATACTGCTAAATTCAAAACCAAATTTGCATGTGAATTAAAAGATTATGATTCTAAATCTTTTTTTGATGTAAAAGAAGTTCGTAAATACGATTTATTTTCTCAATATGCATTAATAGCAGTTGATGAAGCATTGAAAAATGGTGGAATTAATTTTGAATCTTTAAATAAAGATCGAATAGGAGTTATTTGGGGTTCTGGAAATGGTGGTATTCAGTCTTTTCAAGATCAAATGAAAGAATATTGTGAAGGAGATGGAACTCCTCGCTTTACACCTTTTTTTATCCCACGTATTTTAGTTGACATTGCATCAGGTATTATTTCTATCAAATATGGATTAAGAGGAGTAAACTTTTGTCCTGTATCTGCTTGTGCAACTTCAAATACTGCAATTATTGAAGCGTTTAATTATATTAAGTGGGATAAAGCTGATATGATTATTACAGGTGGTTCAGAAGCAGCTATTACAGAATCTGCAATCGGAGGTTTCTCATCTGCGAAAGCTTTATCAACTAAAAATGATGATCCACAGACAGCTTCAAGACCTTTCGATGTTAATCGTGATGGTTTTGTTATGGGCGAAGGAGCTGGAGCTTTAGTTGTAGAAGAATACGAGCATGCAATTAAAAGAGGTGCAACTATTTATGGTGAAATTGTTGGAGGAGGTATGGCAGCTGATGCTTATCATTTAACGGGTACGCATCCTGAAGGTGACGGAGCCGTTTTGGGTATGGTGGAAGCTTTGAGAGAAGCAGGAATAACTGCTAATGAAATTGACCACATCAACATGCACGCAACTTCTACACCACAAGGTGACAATAGCGAGTTAATAGCAGCGAAAAGAGTTTTTGGCGATAGGAAATCGTTACACGTATCTGCTACAAAATCGATGACAGGACATTTACTTGGTGCTGCAGGTGCAATTGAAGGAATTGCCTGCGTAATGGCGCTTAAAGATGGTATTGTTCCACCAACTATTAATACTACAGATTTTGAACCTGCTTATAAAGACAGTTTCACTTTTCCATTAGGAAAAGCAGTGAAAAAAGAGATGACTTATGCGATGAGTAATACCTTTGGATTTGGTGGACATATTGCATCTATTATTTTCAAGAAATTTGAAAAGTAGTTTTTAGGAGCTTGATTTTATATTTAAAAAATTCTTCAAAATAATGACAGATATAATAAACAGAGTAACAGAAAGCGGATTAATTACAATTGATTTAGAGAACTATAGTTCGAAAGAAGAAATTATTGAAATTGATATTACAGATCAATTATGGGAAGGATTGGTGCTTAAAGAGCAAGATTTCCGTAATTGGATTAAAGATAATGACTGGAATAAATTTAAAGGAAAGCAGGTGTATATTAATTGCTCTGCTGACGCGATTGTTCCTACTTGGACTTATATGATAAGTGCTTCTTCTTTGTCTGATATAGCTTTGAACTATGTTGTTGGGTCTAAATTAGACTTAGAAAAGCAAATAATTCAGAAGAATATTAGTTCAATAGATTTAGAAAATCTAAGAGACAAAAGAGTTGTTATTAAAGGGTGTGCTTCTATAGCTGCTCCAAATTTCGCCATGGTTGAATTGGTTAAATATATTCAGCCTGTGGTGAAATCAATCATGTTTGGTGAGCCATGTAGCACTGTTCCGGTTTTTAAAAGGAAGAAGTAGATTTTGACTTAATAAGTTTATAATGTATTAATTATGAAATTATTATGTCTGATTTTTTTGATGTTACTTGTGGGTTGTAATGACTACGAAATAAACGTTATAAACCCTCTAGAAATAAATTTAAATGTTGATTATTTGAAGTTGCATAATCAACTTCAAAAAAAATTAGAGGAAAATAATAATACCTTTCCTTTATTAGTTTACAAAAATGGAATTAATCAAAAAAAATTAATTTATCTAGGTGAATTCCATGGGAATGACCCTTCAGATAAACGTTTTGATGCTATTGAGAAATATATTAAAGAATTCAAACCTCAAATTATTTTAAATGAAGGAGGTGAAATTGATTCTAGTATTCACTATCAAAATAAAGAGATTGCAATTAAAAATCAAGGCACTCTCGGTTTTTTAAAGTTTTGTGCAGACAAAAAAAATGTAAAACTAGTTAATGCGGATTGCTCAGAAAAAACAGAAGTTGCTCAGCTTTTAAAGAAGTACAATAAAGATCTGTTAATTTATATTTTTGTTTGTCAGAGATTTATCCCTCAATTTATTGATCATTATAATAAAGCCTTTGATTTAGAGTCAGAATATCAAAAGTTTACTAAAGATTACTTGAACAATCGATGTGGTTTTAAACTTTCAAAAAATGAAAGTCAATGGAGTTATTTTGAGAGATTATATAAACTAAACAATGATAATAAAACAATTGATCTTGAAAATTTTGATTTGAATAAGTCACAATATGCAGCTTTTGATAAAAGTGTTTTAGGTGAAATTTCAAAAACTTCACTGCATATTAGAGATAGTGCTATTGTAACTAATATCTATAAAAACATAACTAAATATGATCGTGTTTTAGTCGTATTTGGAGCCTTACATCTAATTGCACAAAAATCGACTCTTGATAAAATATTTCAAAATACCAAAACGGTAAAATATATTAGTCTCGAATGAATATATAGTTGTTATTAAATTTTTATCTTCGTAAATAAATCAAAAGAAATATGTCAATAGAAGTAAAAGGACTTTCAAAATTTTACGGAGAACAAGCAGCGGTTAAAGATATTTCTTTTTCAATTGCTAAAGGTGAAATTGTTGGATTTCTAGGGCCAAATGGTGCTGGAAAATCTACGACGATGAAAATCATTACAGGCTATATACCTGCTTCTGAAGGAGAAGTTAATGTTTGTGGACTTCCTGTAGATGTTGATTCTTTAGATACTAGACAATTGATAGGTTATTTACCTGAACACAATCCTTTATATTTAGATATGTATGTAAAGGAATACCTTGAGTTTGTAGGTAAAATATATAAAATTTCTGACGTTAAAGATCATGTTTCTGATATGGTAAAAGCAGTTGGTTTAGATGTTGAGCAGAACAAAAAAATAGGAGCACTTTCAAAAGGTTACCGTCAAAGGGTAGGTCTAGCTCAAGCGATTATTCATGATCCTGAAGTGTTAATTTTAGACGAACCAACTTCAGGTCTAGATCCAAATCAACTAGCTGAAATCCGTGAACTTATTAAGAAGATAGGAAAACAAAAAACAGTGATGTTATCTACCCATATAATGCAAGAAGTAGAGGCAATTTGTGATAGAGTTGTTATTATAAATAAAGGTCAGATTGTTGCCGATAACACAGCTTCTTTTCTACAAGAGTCAAATTCTATTCAAACGGTTTATGCTGAATTTGAAGGAGATGTTTCTAAAAATGTTTTATCCAAAATTACAGGTGTTAATAAGTTGCATAAAGTTGGTAATGGCTGGTTATTTGAGACGAATTCGAAAGAAGATTTAAGAAAACATATTGCTAAATTTGCACAACAGAATAATTTATTAATTCTAACCTTAAAGGTGGAAGAGAAAACATTAGAAGAAGTTTTCAAGCAATTAACAAAATAAGCAAGTTGATTAAAGCTGTTAAAAAAAGTTAAGCTCTTCGCTCATCAATTTCTTTCTTTTAACTTAGGCGATAAACTGGGTAAAACGTGAGAAAAATAAAGGTGAATTTTATTTTTGTATTAGTGGTAGTAGCTATGCTTGCTTTACTTGTAATTCAATCATTTCAAACAGCGCAATTATACGATCGAAAATCTACTCAATTTAAAAGTAAAGTTGTAACATCTCTCGAAAGAATAGCTCTTCGACACGAAAAGGCGGAAGATATTCGGCGTTACATGCACATTGTTAACAGAGATTTTTCCGGTCAGTACAAAGATATATTAAAGGAAGAGTTTAAAAGCTTATTAGCAACACAAGAGACTACCTCAATTAGAGATACTTCTATCTTAGAGAATGGTGTCTTTCAAGATTATTTGGTTATTAAAGGAACTTCATTCGATTCAATTTCAGGATTAACAGCTGAGCATAAAGTTCTAGCCAGAGATGTTAAGCACATGCGTGATTTAGTGGACCATCCTTCTAAAAAAATAATGGATAATGATTCTATTGGAAACAAAGTTTCGCTACAATTAGACCAAAGAGTACTTAATCAAATTTTCATGAAATCGAAACTAATCAATGATATGATGATTGAGGCGTTTCGATACAACGATGGTGACCATCCTGAAACGAGAATTGATATAGAGTTTTTAGATTCTATTATTAAGTATGAAATGAAGATTGATAAGTTGCCTAGTGATTATAAGTTTATGATTTCTAATAAAGAGGGGCTACCAATCTGTTTTAACTTCAATAATAAACGTACGCCAAAGCATTGTAAAATCAAAAGATATTGTTCTCAAGTAGATACCGTAAAATCTTCAAAAACGTTGCTTTTCCCAAGTAATATTTTAGATGATGACCTGACTTTGCATTTATTTTTCCCGACAAAAAGTTCTTATTTATTAAAAGAAATGTGGGGTTCAATGTCTATTAGTTTAGTGTTGATGATATTGATCGTAGTTGCTTTAGTTTTTATGTTTAAAACAATTTTATCTCAAAAAAAATTATCTGAGTTGAGAAGTGATTTTATTTCAAATATGACACATGAATTTAAAACTCCTATTTCTACTATTTCATTAGCGTGTCAAGCATTAAATGATGCCGATATGAACTCTTCCACAACATCGGATGAGAAACTATATGTAAAGGTGATTGATGATGAAAATAAGCGTCTTGGGTTATTAGTTGAAAGTATACTTCAAAGTGCAGTGATGGATAAAGGCGAGCTTCAATTAAATATTCAAACTGTAAATCTTTTCGAGCTTTTAAATGATGTAATTGAAAAAGTAAAGTTTAGATTAAAATCAACAAATGGTGAGATCGAGCTTATCAATGATATTGATAAAAATGTTCAGATAAGATGTGATAGAATGCACGTCTCAAATATTATTACTAACCTCATTGATAATGCAACAAAATATTGTCACGAAGTTCCCAAAATAACGGTCCGTTTATCAAAAACAGATGAAGTAATTCGCCTTAGTATTGAAGACAATGGTATCGGTATTGCTAAAGAGCATATTTCAAAAATATTTGATAAACTATACCGTGTACCAACAGGTAATATTCATAACGTTAAAGGTTTTGGATTAGGCTTGAGTTATGTGAGAGTTGTATCAGATTTACATAAGTGGAATTTAAATGTTAAAAGTGTGCTCGGAAAAGGTTCTACATTTACAATAATTATAAAGTAAGGATATGCAAAAAGCGATAAAAATATTACTAGCAGAAGATGATGATAATTTAGGTTTGTTATTGTTTAACTTCATAAAAAATAAAGGTTTTGATGTAACGCTTTGTCGTAATGGAAAGGAAGCTTTTGAAGTATTTAATTCAAACGATTTTGACTTTTGTATTTTTGATGTTATGATGCCTTTAATGGATGGATTTACTTTGGCTAAAGAAATTAGAGAAGTAGATAAAAAGGTTCCTATTTTATTTCTTACTGCTAAGTCTATGAAAGAAGATAAGTTAGAAGGGTTCTCTATTGGAGCAGACGATTATCTTACTAAACCCTTCTCAATGGAAGAATTATTAGCTAGGGTAAATGCAATTCTTCGTAGAGTAGAAGTGATTGATCATGAAGATGATGTTCGTTCAGTAGGATCTATCTCTTATGAGCCAGAGTTAAGAATGTTGCATTTAAAAGAAGGCGATAAGAAGTTAACCACTAAAGAGAATCAACTTTTAAAATTATTAGTTAAGAATCAAAATGAAATTCTTGATAGACAAGCGACATTAAGAGCAATTTGGGGTGATGATAATTATTTCAATGGAAGAAGTATGGATGTTTACATTGCTAAATTAAGGAAATTATTAAAAGAAGATGAATCCATTGAAATCATGAACGTTCATGGTAAAGGGTTTAAATTAATAGTTAAACAATAGTCTCATTTTTGTGTTGTTTTTATAGGTAAATGAGCACATCTTATTCTGTTTGCTTAATGCTACATAACTTTTGATTGTCTAAATGTATTTAATATTTCTATTTATTTTCTGGTCGGAAAATGACTATTTAATTTAGATGAATTTCCTTCTAGACTCTATTTAACAGTTTTGTCAGCCAATAAATTTGTAAATTTGGAGTTATTAAAGGAAACAAGATCGCTTTATAATGTCTAAGTTTTTAATATTTATATTTTTTTTGATTATTTCTGGCCAGAGATTAGTAGGTCAGCGACATAATTTCATGTCGCGTTCAGAAATTGGATTTATGGGAGGAAGCACTTATTATATAGGCGATTTAAATCCATCTAAACAATTTCAGAACACTCAAATAGCAGGTGGACTAATGTTTCGTCACACTATCCATAGTCGTTTTAGTATTCGTGCTAGCTTGCTTTATGGTTCAGTTAAAGCAGATGATGCTCTTTCTAATAATTTACTTCTAAACAATAGAAACTTAAGCTTTTCATCTTCAATTTTTGAGTTGTCGACAAATGTTGAG
>Ga0209284_10003584_pt1 | contig 18933 bp, 26 predicted proteins | sample FRY03_FD_187211 | JGI IMG/M metagenome (GOLD analysis project Ga0209284, IMG submission 187211) | Freshwater microbial communities from Lake Fryxell liftoff mats and glacier meltwater in Antarctica - FRY-03 (SPAdes) (version 2) | ecosystem: Environmental > Aquatic > Freshwater > Ice > Glacier... | reverse complement strand
CACGACCGGCGTGCACCTCATAGATCCGGCCCGCCACATAGCCCTGCGGCACATCCCCCACCCCCGACAGCTTCAGCAGCGCCACCCGGTCGCCATCGGCCAGCCACGCCTCCGTCGACCGCCACCGCCACGAGCCCGAGACCACATCCCGCACCACCTCCACCTCCCACGTGTGGCGAGTCCGGGCCGCCTCCGCGACCAGATCCGCCCGCGTCAGCAGCACCTCCCCCATCTCCCCGTCGCACGCCACATACCGCGGCGCGCCCCACATCTCAGCCATCTCCGCCCACGACAGCGCCGTTGGGAAATGCACCACCGGCGCCTTCGGGATCGCCGCGCCCAGCACGAAATGTCCCGCCGTCACCGGCGTCAGCAGCGTCGTCCCCCCCGGGAAAAGCTCACGGCAGAGCCGATACGGCAGCCGCTCCACCCCCGCCCCGTAGCGCGCCTCCAGGCCCGCCAGTCTATCCTCAGACTCCCACTCCCCCGCCTCACGCGCCGGCCGCAGGAATCGGCCCTCCACCATCTCATGCGCCCGCACCGCCGAGCCCGCCTCCTCCGCCACTCGCAGCGCCTCCAGCCTCGCATCGCCCCCCAGCCACTCCGCCGGCACCCGCAGCGCCTCCAGCGCCACATACAGCGGCAGATCCCCCGCATCGACCCGGTCCCGCACCGACACCGGCAGATGCAGCAGCCGCGCGAACCGCGTGATTCGCGATTGCGGCACCCCCAGCCGCGCCGAGACATCCCGCGTCGAGAGGCCCCAGTCCTCCATCATCCGCGCATAGCCAGCCCCCTCCTCAGACGGCGCCAGATCCTGCCGTTGCAGATTCTCCAGCATCATCAGTTCGAACATCTCCTCATCCGACATCTCCTCCACCATCACCGGGATCAGCAGATCCGGCTGCGGCGCATAGTGATTGCCCGCCGCATCGTCGTAGCCCTGGTATACCAGCATCGCACCCCGCCAGCGCCGCTCCCCCCAGATGATCTCCGCCGCATCACCCCCTCGAGGGCGGGCCTTCAGCGGCACCTGCACCCCCTTGCTTCGGATCGAGTCCGCCATGTCCACGAGAGACGATTGCAGGAATCGTTTCCGCGGATTCAGCGCACTCGCCGACAGCGCCGTAGGAGAGAGCTGCGTAATCGTGAGTCGGTCAGGGGCCAGAGTAGTCATATAGATAAATTGAGTGGTGAGCAGTTGGAAAATAGAGGTTTAGAGGTCGGTTTGCATGAAGCGGGAAAATTTAATTGTGTTAGAACTAGGTGTTCTGCATGGAAATGGACATGAGAAATACCGCCTGCCGTTGTGCGACAGAGTCCCCGGTCTCCCCTTTCGGGCGGCGGTCCGTTTTGCTTTGGGCTCTCATGATTTGATCGCGGCGATTTTCTCCGCCAAAAATATTAGGGCGCGGATCGCGATCGATCGCCACGTCTGGTGGAGACTCGTTCTCGCGCAGCCTTCGTGGTAGTCGATCACCTGGCAGAACCACGGCCACTCTTTGCAGGCTTTTCCGTGGTAGGCCGCAAGATACTCCTCGTGGACGCGGGCATGCCCTTCTTCCGTCAATCGGACCCACCGGGGCAGAACAAGGCGCGACAGGCAAGCCCCGCCCTCTACTCTGTTGTTTCTGGTTTCCATGTCAGTCATTCGGGATGGCCTGCATCGGCGCAGGGCATTCGTTAGAGTTTTCAGCAGGCATGGAGATGGAGTTCTTGTTGGTATTCATAATTCATCACCCCACCTTCCGGAGCGCCTCAGACATCCCCTCACGGGCCCGATTGCGATTCCCCCGGGCGCGGTACTGGTAGATCTCCACCATCGCCGCCGGCTTCTGTCGCATCGTCTTCGTCGCCTTCGCCCCCGCCTTGATTTTCTTCCGCTCCGCTTTGATTTTGTGCCTCGCGCAGATCGCAGCCCTCGTCTGCGCCGCCAGCTCCCCGATCGCCTCCTGGCTCATCTCATCCAGCGGCGGCAGGCCGATATCCCAGGCCCACACCGCGATCGTCAGGCCCGTGTCCACCAGATCCAGACGCGAGCTCGAGCCCAGCGCCTCGCGGATGATCAGCACTGCCCCCTCCACCATCCAGCGCTTCCGTTGCTCCAGGTACTCCACCGAGCCATCCTCCTCCATCGCCTCCCGCTCCAGCAGCTCAGTCAGCGGCGTCCGCACCGAGTAGGCGACCGCCCCCGGGCCAGTCCCCGCCCCACTATGCACCTCCACCGAGCTCGCAAACCAGCCCGAGTCGCGCAGCAGCGCCAAGTCGATATTTTCAGTAGTATTCATATAGTTGTTTTGCTATTTTGCCGGAACCGCTTCGGCCCTTCGTTTTTTCAAAGACCCCGTTGCACGATCATGTAGCGCTGCGGCCCGTTCGTGCGGATCAGCAGCGGGCTGCGGCGGATCGCCAGATTCAGCTGGATCGCCATCATGCAGCCCTGCGACTTCATCCCCACGATCCTCATCATCGCCTCCACCGTGCCCTCCCACCCATGCACCAGGCGGCCGTCGAGAAAGGCCCGCTCCAGCTTCACCACCCGGTTGTCCTCCTCATCCCCGCCCGGCGTGCCCTCCAGGCGCATCCCCTGGCGCGTCCTCGCCCACAGCAGCGACGGGCGGCGGCGATTCGCCAGCACATCCTCATCCGGCAGCGCCCGTATCGCCTCCATCCCGCGCAGCCCCGCCGGCAACTTCTCCGGCCGGCGCTCCAATCGTTTTTTCATCCGTCCCTGTTTCGTCATCATAATGGTAAATAGTAGATTCAGGCAGACACCCTATTGCTCCGCTGCACCTGTATATTTGGCAGCACCGACGCCTTCCGCATCGCCCGCCGCTGCTGGCGAGTCCGTTTCGTCGATCCCGCCGGCCGGCGCGACGCCGAGTGCTCCTTCGCCATCTTTACCAGCGTCGCCCGCGAGAGGCGCACCGGCGTCAGTGCCTGCAGCGTCCGCAGCAGCGAGTCCGTGCACCCGCCCCACATCTGCCACTCCATCGCCGCCTCCTTCGCCGCGAAAGTATTCATCCCGCGCGGCCGTTCATTCGCCCGGCGCAGCCACTCCCCCATCTCCGCCGGGTCATCCTTCCAGAGACCCGCCCGGTGCAGCCGGCCCAGCGACTGCACCTCATCCGCGACCATCGCCACCAGCATGATGATCCCCGGGTCACAATCCCCGTGCGAGACCATCAGCGCGCAGTCGACCACGTCCGCGTTCATAGCGAGACCCCCCCTTCCGATCTCGAGGCAGCCAAGCGGTCAGTCACGAGAGCGCCCATCGCCGACGCACCTGCGCCATACGCCGCCATCAGCGCGAGACGCTCCTCCCCGTCGCGAGGCTCAGCCCCCGACAGCCAGGCGTGCATCTCGCCCCGCAGCGCATCCGCCAGCAACGGGCGGGGGTGTGGCACCCCGACCCTGATCGATCTTTTCAAAACTGGTTTTTCCATCGTATTTTAAAAAAAATTCTATCGTCTTTTCCTCGCGAACTGCGCCTTGCGCACCTCCTCCACCCGCGCCATTTCCTCCCCCGCGAGAGCGCGCATCTCCTCGCAGACCGTCAGGCCCATCCCCACCCGGCAACCCGTCCGCTCCATCAGCTTCGCCACCATCCGAGTCGCCACGAAGAGCGACCGCCACTCATTCAGTCCCCGCTCCGCCGTCAGAGCCAGAGCCGCTTCAGCCGCTGCGTCGATATCAGGGTCCATAGATTCGGGGGTGGGCATCGAGGGATTGAGGGATTGAGGGATTGAGGGATTCACAGATTCAGCAGGCCGCGGCGTTTCGGGCCTTGCTCGCGGCGTTCCTCTGCCGCCGCTACCGAGCAAGGGCGGAATCGCACCGTGCGACTCCCCAGCGTGACCGGCTTCAGGCCCAGCTCGGCCGCGATCCGGCGCGCTGATCGCCCGCCCACCCCCCAGCGCGCCGCGAGATCGGCATAGCTCCAGAGGCGGTCCATCGGGTCAGGGGATTGGGGTGGCTCAGTCATCCGTTTAGGCGAGTCAGTAGCATCAGGCTGCAGCGGCTGCCTCGGTCGTGGCTTGCGGCACATCCGCCGCCGGCTCGATCGCGAACTGCGGGAGCGGCTCGCACGCATCCGGACACAGCAGCAGGCGCAGCGCCTCCGCCTCCCACAGCACCCCATTCAGCGCAGAGTGCGGGCGAGGTTCCGGGCGCATCCCGAGCATATCGTAAATAGCATCCGTGTGCAGCGACTCGCGATCCACCTCAAAGCCCCATCGGCGAGCCTCCGCCCATGCCAGCGTATGCAGATCGACCGAGCGATGGCTCAGCCGATCCCTTACCGCAGACTCCATCCCACAGGCCCGCGCAGACGCCATCAGCATCCCCAGGTCAAAGCCCGGGTTCATCCCCGCCACGACCAAGCGCGCGATGCCACAATAGCCGAAGATCCAGCCTATCAGCCGAGACAGCGCCCACGACGGATCATACCTGGATGGGTCGGACGAGGCACTCTCCCTCGTCACCCCATGCACCGCCTCCGCATCATCGTCCCATGCCGCATGCTCCCACAGCCTCACCCGCCACGACCTCGAGGCGATCGGCATCATCTCCTCATCGAGCACCGCCACCCCGATCTCGATTATCCCATGGCGGGCGGGATCCAGCCCGCTCGTCTCCACATCCAGCACCAGCAGCGCCGGTTTCCGTGTTGTCTCTGTTTTTTCACTCATTGGTTATCTCCTTTTTTTAAAAATGTGAGAGGGGGCGGGCCGTATAGCTGTTGCGCCCGCCCGGGCAGCGCTTATGCGCGGACAGCCTCCGTTCGAGCTGCCGGCTCCTCTCGTCCCCCGTCGGGGTTTGCAAATTCAGGGGCGAACGCATCCACCAGCGATCCCGTCGCCGGCCAGGGCAGCACCGCCTCGCTGCGCTTTTCCGCCAGGTAGCGGGCCCGCTCTGAGTCCATAGCTTCAAGCCGCTCGATCGCGAGGCTCTCCCGATCACAGAGCCCGTCGCACATCGCCCGGGCCCCCGATCGCCACGCCGCGCAGAGCAGCTCCTCCACCATCGGCGCCGTCAGGCCCGTCTCGTGGCTCAGCGACTCCATCGCCGCAGCGACATGGGCCGCCCGCTCACCCGTCAGGTAAGCCGCCAGCGAAAAATCCCGCAATCGGCGAGGGGGGAGTAGGCGCAGCGCTTGGTGATTAATTATAACTTCAGTCATTTGTCAGGGGGGTAGGGGTTAGGAAAAGGAATTATTGCACCACCGGGAACTCGATCAGCTTCCCGTCCCTCTCGGTCAGTTTTAGGTGTTGAACCTTGGTGCCCGCCCTGGCGTGGTTCCACGCCTTGACGCACAAAGCGAAAACGTGCGCCTTACTCAGCTTGGCTTTTGAAAGAGAGTTTGAGACCAGCCTTTCTCTCAGTACGTATTCAGGATCGCCCTCTTCCAACCCCGAGCCGTGTAGCAGGCGCTCCATGAACTGGCCCGCCATACGAGGATCTTTCCTGCTGAATAGATAGTGACAGGCGTCGATGAGCACTGGCAGAATTAGCTTCTTGCCTTTGACTGCCGTCTGAATTGACTCGCGGACCTCCGGGTATTTCTCGAGGAGTTCCCGCACCTCTCCGTTCGAGTAGTTGATCGACCTTTCCACCCGTCCCGTCATGTATTTGTCCACGAGGCGCAGCGCGGCAGACAGTCGGTAGGCGTTTTTCTCGCCCATGCACCCCAGCGTGTCGCCACCACTTCGCCTCTTGGCGAGGTCGATAGTATCAAAGATGTCATCGCTCAGGCCCTCCATCACCCACGACTGAATCGTCATCCCGCTTTTCACGATGGCCGTCAGGCGATGCTGGCCATCAAGGATGCGACGGGTAACACTGATACGGATCATATCTCCGTTCACTTTCCATCGACCTCGTTTCATCTCCTTGGTAAGTTGGTCCACGTGCGATGGAGCCAGCGCACGGTTTCCGGTATTGTTTCCCAGCATTTTTTGGGCACGAGCTGGCGTGATGGTTTTCAGGGCTGCTTTCATTTTTTTGGTTCTGTTTTCAGAAATTCTTTTTTTGGTAGTACCGCTCCTCACGCCGCCTTTCTGCAGGCGGCAGGGAAGAACTGGTTTTTGTCCCTCACCCGGGGAACAGGGAGTAGATGCAGATTCATCGGCCACCTCCCGCCAGCAGATCGTTGAGCGTGACGTGCGCGACCAAATAGGCCACTGCCGCCATGCCCAGCAGCAGGATCGCCAGGACCCGGTCCATTCGGGAGAGCGACCTCATGCTGCCTCCTTGTGTTCAGGGGTGGGAGACAGCGTGACCTTGGCGCGCTTGGCTGCCTCGTCCAGCACCCGCGCCATTGCCTGCGTCGGCGTGCACTGCCACTCATTCGCCCGCATCAGCAAAAGCTTGCGGCCCTTCTCAGTCATTTCGTCGAGATCAAATTCAATTTTCATATTTCGTTTCCGGTTTCACTGTTCGTGCAAATTAACGAATCGTGAAACATAGTCAACAAAAAAGCTTGAATTTTTTTCATGAAACGTGAAACTTCCTTCATGAAGTCATTGAACGAGTGGATGGACAGTCATGGGATCACTCCCGAGACGGCGGCTGAGATCTTCGGTAAAAGCGTTGGCACCATAAGAAACTGGCGTTCCGCTGGGGTGCCGGCAAATCAGCGCGAGTGGGTAGAAAAGCGAATGGTTGAATGGAGCGGGAAGCCGCTGCCAGAACTTCCCGACCGCATCACCCTCGATGTCAGCCGCGAACAGTTCGACGAATGGAGCCGAGCGGCCCTCCATGCCCGCCAGATCCTTCGCGAGTGGGCCATCAGCACCCTCGACCAGGCCGCAGAGGCAGACCAGACAGGGTACAGCCAGGCACCGAACCCTCTTCATTCCATGCCCCGCGCCCCTGAGCCGGGAAACGACTACCGCACCCGGCCTGCGATCGATGCGATGCCTGGCGCATTCTCCCAGAGCGACAACGACGAGGGAGCTGCCTGATCCACAAATTTCCCTTGTAATCCTCCCCCCATTTGCCCATCATCAGGTATGAAAACACTCCTCACCGCCCTCCTTCTTCTCCTCACCCTCATCGTCAACAGTGACGAGTGGCTCGGTAAGAAAGTCCCGCTACTTGTCCTTACCGACGGCACCACCTACAAAGAAGTCACCTTCAAGGCCATCGAGCCCGCCGACATCACCATTACCCACACCGCCGGCATCAGCCTCATCTCAATGGCAGAACTCCCCCCCGAAGCACAAGCCGCGCTCGGGTTCGACTCCAAAAAGATCGTCACCGCAGAGCCAGTCCCCGCGCCCACACCTAAACAAGGGTGGGTGCGCCACGCCACACTCGTCTATTCCCTTCCAGATCTCTCCGGCGAACCCGTCGCACGACTCATACAGCGCGGAGCAATCAGCGTTGTAGACCTCGGCGACATTTCCGTCGAAGTCGAAATGATTACAGCTACCCTGCGAGACGCCGTCACCTACGAGTTCATCCTCGATGGCCCCAACAGACCAATAAAAGGCTTCATCGATCGCGAGAACTTCTCAGATGTGCTCCCCAGCCTCTGGTGACCGCTTCATCTCAAACCACCCTCCATCCCCACATCAAATGAACCCCCTCCTTCCCCGGCCTAAGGGTGCCAAGGATGCGGAAGGGATGAAAAGCAAATTCCTAGCAGTTGCCAGGAATTATGCCACGCAGGGGGAAGACCACGATATGGTCCTTAAGCACGGGCAATGGCAGCGCGCGGTGCAGAGTTACCTTGCGACGATTAGCTTTGTGGACGACCACGTCGGGCGGCTGCTTGATGCGTTGGATCGCAGCGAGCATGCCGACAATACTCTGGTGGTTTTGTGGGGAGACCATGGCTGGCATCTGGGGGAGAAGCAGCACTGGCGGAAACACGCGCTGTGGGAGACCACCACGCGGACGACGTTGATTGTCGCGACTCCCGAGGGTCTTGGCCGTGGTCAACAAAGTGAACGACTAGTGAGTCTGATCGATCTTTATCCCACCCTACTCGAACTCTGTGGCGTGCCGGAACGAGAAGGGCTCGATGGCCAGAGTCTGGTGCCGCTGTTGCAAGACCCTCAGCGGGTTTGGCCCCGGCCCGTGCTGACGACCTTCGGTTTCCAAAACCACGCGGTGCGCACGGAGCGGTGGCGCTACATTCGCTACGTGGACGGCGGCGAAGAACTCTACGATCACGACAACGACCCGAAAGAATGGCACAATCTGGCGAGCGAACCGCAACATGCTGCGGTGATCGCCGAACTACAGCGCGCATTGCCGGAGGAAAACCGGCGCTAGGACTCCCGTATGAAAATAAACCAAACGACTTCTTCTTTGTTGCTGGGCCTAGGCCTGCTGCTGCCCCCGTTGCTGGAGGCCCGGCCTCCCAACGTGGTATTCTTTCTGGTGGATGATCTCGGTTGGTCAGATTTGGGAACCTATGGCAGCACGTTTTACGAGACTCCGCACATTGATCGCTTCGCGAATGAGGGGGTGAAATTCACCTCGGCCTATGCGGCGTGTCACGTGTGCTCCCCGACCCGGTCAAGCATTCTGACGGGTAAGTATCCAGCGCGAACCGGGTTGACTGACTGGCTGCCGGGGCGGCGTGACTTTCCGTTTCAGCGGTTGCAGAACGTCAGGAGCGTGCAACAACTGGGCTTCGAGGAGACCACGCTGGCGGAGGCGTTGAAGTCGCATGGTTACCGCACGGCGGCTTTAGGCAAATGGCACCTGGGCACGGCGCCATCCACGCCTGATGCGCATGGATTTGATGAGCATGCCCCTCAAAACTGGAGCCAAGGGGCGCCAAATCGAACCTTTTACGCGCCTTACAATTTGGACGGATTGCCGGCCCCGGAGGGTGAGTATCTTACGGACCGTTTGACGGACGAAGCACTTGGTTTTATGGAGCGGAACCAAGACCAACCCTTCTTCCTGTATATGGCCCATTTTGCGGTGCATGATCCGATCCAGGGACGGGATGATCTGGTCGAAAAATATGAAGCGAAACGGGGGGCCAATCCTTCGCCGAAAACGGATCGGTTTATCTTAGAGGGAAATCCGGATGCTGCGAAACCATTGAGTCGTGACACCCTCGATGAACTCATCGAAGACGATGCGTTCGGCGGTTACAAAGTGCTGCCGCAGCACACGGTGAAAATCAAGCAGCAGCAGGATAACGCAGAATTTGCGGGAATGGTTGAAGCGGTGGATCAGAGCTTGGGCCGTATTCTCGCGAAACTGGATGTTCTGAACCTGGCGGAGGATACGATCGTGATTTTCTTTTCCGATAATGGAGGCATGGCCGGAATGAACCTAGGGAACCCGCAACGAGAAATTCCGGAAGAAAAAGTCGACGTGGCCTTTTCAACCTCGAACCTGCCACTGCGGGGCGCGAAGGGTTGGCTCTACGAAGGAGGAATAAGGGTGCCGTGTATCGTAAAATGGCCGGGACAGGGTAGAGCGGGCAGCGTGGTCGACGAACCAATCATCAGCACCGATTTTTATCCGACGATTCTAGCAATGGCGGGATTGCCGGCCATGCCAGAGCAGCATCAAGACGGAGTGAGTCTCGCTCCCTTATTGGCCGGGAAATCAGGCTTCGATCGCGATGCGATCTACTGGCATTTTCCGCACTACAGTAATCACGGGATGCAAAGCCCGGGAGGCGCGATCCGCAGGGGCGATTATAAGCTGCTAGAGTATTTCGAAAACAACACGGTCCAGTTATTTGATCTAAAATCGGACATCGGTGAGCAACATAACCTGGCGCGAACGAATCCGGAAAAGACCGCGGAGTTACGATCAAAATTGCACGCTTGGCGGGCCGAGGTCGGTGCCCGGATGATGACGCCAAATCCAGACTATAAGGAGTTAGCCGGTTCCAGGTGACTTGAGTCAGAATAGAATTTTAGAAATGAAAAATTTAGAAATTATTCGAAGAGGCAGGACGTTTGCTCAAGCGAGCCTGATCATAACTGGATTGCTTTTCGGCCCGAACGTTAAAGCCGAGAAACTGCGAGTCGTGCAAGACGATTCCGCCCAGACGATTACGGTTTTCCGCGAGGGTGGGACGGAGCCTATTTTGGTGCAGGTGGCGCGGGCGGATCATCGGCCTTATCTTCATCCGTTGGTGGCGCCGGACGGAAAGGGGGTGCTCACGGAATACAGTCCTGAACCCCCTCCTTCCCCGGCCTAAGGGTGCCAAGGATGCGGAAGGGATGAAAAGCAAATTCCTAGCAGTAAATATCAGGATTACACGGGCGACGAAGAGATCCCCGCTGGCTCGATTGCCTCAGCGAAACTTGACGGGATTTACACCCGCGCCACGAAAGACGGGCTTTTCTCGAAAAACGGGAAAAAGGTTGTCGGGCAAGAAAAAGTTGAGCGCCGATTGAAGCGTCACTTCCGAAAGAACCCGGATGGTGAACTTGAAGGTGAGCTTTACCGGAAGCAGCCGCTCGAGAAAACAGCGTCGGATTACAAATCCGGGAAACCTCTCCGGATGCACTTGTTTCCTGGACAAGGAAGGGTTCCTATCGGCATTGGCGCTGTTCGGAGGATCAAGGGGACTTCGGTGAAGTCGCAGGAGGAGGCTGGCAAGCATTTCAAGAAAATGGTAAAGCGAGGTCATGAAGGCCAAGTCATTCAAAAGCCTTCGGGGGAGAGGATACGGCGGAAGCAGCTTGACGATTCAGAGTTCGCCGTTGACGCCATCCGCTCGGGTCGTGGTGGAAGGAAGGTTGCATCGGTTTCCGGCCAAGGGACGAAATCCCGTGTGCTTTTGCCACCGACATCATCCGCGAAGAAAGGGGATCAAGTGACCGTCCAGCATCAGGGGAGGACTCGATCAGGGAAGCTCAGGCACCCTCGATTTAAGGCCGTCAGGGATTATGACCTTAACGCCAAGCTCGATCGTGCGCTCCAGGAGTTCGGGATTGTCGGCGCTGGTCTTGCCATCGCTCAGCACGTCGGTGGAAACATCGTGACACGAAACGCGATGAGGCCGGGATCGAAATCGAATCGGGCCGCCGCCGCTATTTTTCGGAAAGGCGTAAACGACCGCCGCTCAGGGAAACGGATCAAGGGAGCATTGGTCGGAGCAAGCGAGATGCTTATTGGGCCGGAACTTTCGAAGACTTACGAGGCAGGATTGAAATCAACGCGAACCGCTCGGTACGCTGCGAGCAAATTCAAGCCATCGGATGAAACGCAAGCGGCATTGAAATCAATCATGACATCCCGAGGCTCGAAGCGGGTAACGAAAGTGTTGGAAAAAATCCCATCTTCGAAAACTTCCGGCGGCTACGAGCGCGGCAAGAAGATTGGCCGGGGAGCTGCTTTTGCGGGAACGCTCGCTCTCGATCCGATTGGCGGAGCCATTCCGGCTGCGTTGAACGCATCAAAGACGGCGATGGCGAATTCAGTGGAGAGAGGAGGGATCGGCAAAAGGATCGTAAACAAGATCGCCATCAAGGGATTTAAGGATGGCAAATCGAAAGGTCCGATCCGATCGATTGGCGATGTGTTGGTTTCGCCGACTGCCAGTATCATCCGAGATGTCGGAGCGTCAGTATCATCGACAGGGAGGAGTTTGAGAGGAGGTCTCAAGCGGAGCATGATCGGGAAGATGTCCCGAAAAGACATGAAGGAAGCCGGGCGGGCGATTATCGACAGCGGGATGTATCAGCCCCGAAAGAAGTAGTCGATCAGTCCGGTCCAGCCGAATATCTGCGAGAGGATACTGATGATGACTCCGATGACAAGTAGGACGAGGTAAGGGTTTTTCATGGGACAGGGTAATTGTTTTTTGGGTGTATTCAAATTGCATTGACAGCAAAACGCCAACGTGCTTTCTTTCGCCATGATTGCTTTCCATGGCTCGGCTACCGAAGAGGTAGTTCATTTCGAAGAACCTGAAGAAACCTGGGCGATCGTCGAGCTGATGGGCCGGCAAGTTGTTTCGGGCCGGGTTTCCGCAGACACGAAATTCAACAGCGGTCTCCTTCGGATCGAGATCCCGGTTGGAGGATCGCTCGTGACGCAGTTCGTCAATCCTTCCGTGGCAATCTTCCGGATGACGCTTTGCTCTGAGACGGAAGCGCGAGCGAAGCACGCTGAACCCCCTCCTTCCCCGGCCTAAGGGTGCCAAGGATGCGGAAGGGATGAAAAGCAAATTCCTAGCAGTACCATGACCAAACATCGACGCTTGCCCGTCCCGGGCGCTTTCCTTTTGCTGCTGATTTCCAGCTTCTCATGCGCCTCGGCCCAAGACGTGATCGCCAACCCGGGCCTCCCGCAATACATCCCGGATCCGGCGGTCCCGTTGATCGCGCTGCCGACAGAGTTTACCTCGCACCGGACCAACAGGGACGACCGGATTCCCGAAGAAGGGTTCGTGGAGATCGCGAACCTCAAGGGCCCCGGTAGTGTGCGCCATATCTGGCTGCTGCCGGGTGAAAATGTGCGCCTGGTCATCCATGTGGATGGCACGGAGAAGCCGCAGGTGGACATGCCGCTCAAGCCCTTCTTCGCCGTCATGCATGGGATGAAGCCCTACTTTGTCGACTGTGCCGCCTACAACGTGCTTCCCAATCCAGCGCCCGGGATGCCCGGAGATCCGGGCTACAACCTTTTCCTCCCGATTCCATTTTCGGAGTCCTGCCGCATCACGCTGCACGGTCCGAAGGGCGAACGCGGGGTGGCGATGGTGGACTGGCAGGCGTATGAGGAAGGAACGGCACTGACTCCTTACCGCCTCCACGCCGCGCATCGCTTGGAGACACCCGCCCGCCCGCGCGGGGGCTTCATCGAGATGGCTAATGCCGAGGGTAAGGGCTTCGTGGCCGGGGTGGCGGTGGGATACATCCAGCGCAACAAGTCGGACATGGTGTTTCACACCGGCGGAATGACCCTCCTGTTGGACGGCGAGTCCAAGCCGAACGCGATCCGGGGCCACAACGTCGAGGATGACTACGGCTTCACCTGGGGATTCAACGAGCGCCAGACCCGCTGGATGGGCTGCCCCTATCAGGTCAATCGGGGCCGCGAAGATCAGGACGGCGTGTTTTACAGATTCTTCGGGCACGACCCGATCAGGTTCTCCAGTTCGCTGGTCTTCCGGAACGGCACCCGCAGTGATGACATGGAGACAGTCGTCTACTACTATCGGGTTCCCGGCAGCAAAGCACCCGCGATTCAGACACCGGCCAAATGGCAGGTTGCGGGCCTCCTGCTCGGTGCGAACGACTGGGACAAATTCCAGGAGGCCGGGGCGGTCGAGAGCCTGCCCGCCGGCGAGTGGCCGGACAAGTTAACCGACGGTGACCGGACCCTGCCGGTCGTCACGCTGGAGAGCACCCGCGGCTGGATCGACCTGCAGAACATCTTCTTCCAGCGTAGCCACACTGCCACACCCTTGACGATTCTCGATCAAGCGGCCTATGCCCGCACGACCTTGGCCAGTGAGAAAGCCGGACCGGCGGTGCTGCGCCTGGCGGTGGACGACTGGGCGCTGGTCTGGGTCAACGGCCAGAAGGTGGCAACGCTGCGGCACGAGGACGGCCTGCGCACCGCCGAGATCAAAGTCGAACTCAAGAAGGGTGCCAACGAATTGTTGATCAAGACCAACAACACGGAGACGCCGCTGAACAAGCGGCTCTGGGTGATCCACACCGTTCTCAAGCCCTGAGGCAGGACCGCTTTGTACATCTCATGGAGAACACGAAGACCAAGAATATCATTGCACCCCCTCCAACCCGGGGCAATGCGCGGTGATGGAGCGGTGGGGTTGAAAAAGCAAACACCTAGCAGTCAGTCGTCTGATTTTGACCGAAAAACCTTGACTCACTTGGTCGAATCAGGCGATTCTACAGCGTGATGCCTCTCATCGTCCCCTACCTCCCCCTGAACCCCCTCCTTCCCCGGCCTAAGGGTGCCAAGGATGCGGAAGGGATGAAAAGCAAATTCCTAGCAGTAAGCAATTCCCTGCTAGCAGTCAATCCAAACACGAACCATGACCAAACATCGACGCTTGCCCGTCCCGGGCGCTTTCCTTTTGCTGCTGATTTCCAGCTTCTCATGCGCCTCGGCCCAAGACGTGATCGCCAACCCGGGCCTCCCGCAATACATCCCGGATCCGGCGGTCCCGTTGATCGCGCTGCCGACAGAGTTTACCTCGCACTGCACCCCCTCCAACCCGGGGCAATGCGCGGTGATGGAGCGGTGGGGTTGAAAAAGCAAACACCTAGCAGTAAAACCTTTTTTTCCAAACCTTGCTCCCATGACTGCCTTTCCCCTTTATCCCGTCTTGGCCCTTGCCGCTTCTTTTCTTCTCAGCCCGATTAGTTTGCATTCAGAAGAGACACCACCTGCCGTGGTGGTATCTGATGCCGTTCTCAAGGCTTGGGAGTCTGCGGACCATGCTTTTACTCCCGAAGTGAAGGAGGCTTTTCTGTTGTCCGTAAAAAGCCGGGCTCTGGAGGATTTGCAAAAGGCGGGGAAAACGCTGCCCGACGATTTTCTGGCATGGGTGGACTCCGACCCGATTGTTCGGAACACAGTCTATGGCGTGCGGCAGCGGGCGGATCATGTGCTGCTGATGTTGCGTTCGTTGGAAATTGATTTGGGAAAACCGATCGTTAGGAATGATTACACCCAGTTGGCCCTGGCCATGGCGGTGGTGCATGCGGCAAAGGGACCGGAGGCGGATCTTGCGGACCGCGATCTCTTGCAAATTCTCATTCCGGGCGACCCCCGTGTTCTCGTGGACACAAAAGATCCGAACCGCCCCTTGGACATGAATGATCACATCATCAATTTCCTTAACGAGACCACGATCGAGGAAGACGTGGTGGTCGGATACAAGGAGGAGCCGCCGCCTCTGAAATATGATGACAAAGGCATCGCCATCCTACCTTCGCCAAAAGCAAAACCCGTTAAAACACCTGTCACTGAGAGGCAGACCCGCTCGTTGCGTGCAGCTGATGTGATGGCCAGCAAGGAGCTTCAGGAGAAATTCAACGCCTATATGAAGGAAAAGGGGCAGGAGGTTCATATCGATTGCGGCGATCAGGTGATCCATTGGAAAAGCACCGCTGCCGTGAAAGCCGAGCGCAAGCCTATTGCAGAGGCTTTTACGCTTTTCCGCACGGCTTATGAAGAAAAGGGCTTGCTTCCCAAAGCGCGTGACGCCTCGCCCACGCCTGCTGAGAGCATGGCCTACTACATTCGAAATGATAATCACGCCTTTGCCGATGGAGGCGTGGAGAGGAAATGGCCGCGTTATCCCTTGAAGTCAGCCTGGCCTTCCCTCACGTTGCTGGCCGCCGACAACCAACCGCTGCGGGAGCGCGAGGAACGCTGGATCGCCTTTCGTGACAAAGGGGAAATGCGCACTTACGGCGAATACACCGGTGGCATCGCCCAGCAATCCGACATGCAGTCGGCCCGCCGCCTCACGCCTTTCGCCTATCAATATGGCACCTATCAAATGATGGCCAAAGACGGCGGCGTGTGCGGCACGATGGCCAACATGGGCGTCCGCACCTACAATACGCTCGGCATTCCCTCCTGCACCGCCGGACAGCCGGGTCATTGTGCGCTGATTTATTTTGCCTTTGATCCGAAAACTGGCACCTTCGATTGCAAAGGCGGCCAGTTCGCAACGGGTGGTCCGGACAAAACTTCGCCTCATACTCCATGGGTTTTCGGCGATGTGGATGCTCGCAAGCCCATGCTGTATTATCAAACGATCGCCTGGTCGTTGAATCACAGTTTCGCTTCCTTTCTCGACGGTGGTATCGCCTGGCAATTTTTCCGCGCCTTGCCGGAAACCGCCAAGACACAACATGGCATGACTTTGCTCATCAGTGCCATCAAACAGAATCCCTACAACCTGCTTGTCGCCGATGCCGCGCAGGCTTTGGCAAAAGATCCGCAAACACAGATCTCCTTCTATCGAGAGTTTAGCAAAGCCATAGCCGCCGTCACAAAACCTGGATGCCCACCGGATGGGCTTCTTAACAAGACGTTGAAGGATCGGATGTTCAATCAACTGGCCGCCCTTCCCGCGCCCGGTGAAATAGAGGCCGCCAAAGCAGTAATGGCATTCGCAGAAGCCGAAGGTTCCCGGAATGGCGGGTTTTTTGTGAAATACCAAAACGTTATCATTGGAAACACCGCCATGCTTGCCATGGTCGCCGATAATTTTCAGAAATACCTCGCCTCGGCGCGGACGGAAGCCGATTCAATATTCATGCTTGGAAAGATCAACAGCGCGGCATCGCTCATCGAGGATAAAAAGGCCCGCGTCGAATGGCTGCTGGCCCGATGGAAGGAATTCGAAGGACGGGAAAATTATCTGGATGCGAAACACAAAATCATTATTGATAGTGTCGCCAGTAATCTTGCCAAAGCCACGAAATCCCCCATGCCTGAGGAAAAGGAGCGTATCCAATCCCTGCTTGATCGCCTCACACAGGAGTTTGAACAACATCTGGCTTCACCCCGCACCGTTGTTTCTTGCAAGGCTTTCAGTGTGAAAATCGTCGCGGTAACCAAACAGCTCGCCGATCCAGAACAGGCGCGTCAATGGTTACTTGACCTTCAAAAGAAAACCGAGGGACGGGAAACTTTTAAGGAAAAAGATAAGGAACAAAAGGATGCCACTATCACCACAATTCAAACCTTGTTGGCTCCGCCTGCGGCTGCATGATCGCACGCATTCTTGATTGGCTGCGGAGATGGGATTATTGCGCGCAATTCAAACGGGGGGGCACTGCCTTTTCGGTTGACAAATTTCCGCTACAAGTTTAGGAAAACTCGCTATGCGCCGCTACCTCCTTGCCATTGGGATGCTCGTCGTCTAAGATCCGATCCACGCCGCCGCACTCAACGTGCTCGCTTCGACCGAAGTGGATCCAAGTGCCCTGAACTTTTCTGCTTCAGCGGCCTCATTTTCTCAGAACGTTAATGGTAGAACCTATCAACGTCCGCCGCTCAGCACCCTCAACGGCTACCAATACGCCACCTATTATGATGGCAACCGCAGAGTCTGCGTGGCACGGCGCAAGTTGCCCGCCGGAGCTTGGAATGTGATCCGGTTCACGGATTATTCCATCACCGGCAACGATTCCCACAATGTGGTCGCGCTCGGTATTTGTGCCGCGGATGGCACCATCCATCTCGCTTTCGATCATCACGCGGATGCCTTGAACTATCGCGTATCCGTGCCCGGAGTCGCAACGAATCCTGATTTCGTCACTTGGTCCGCCTCTCTTTTTGGACCGGTCACCGACAATCTGGGGTCTTTGGGAAAACTCTCCTCGGTGACCTATCCGACGTTCTTCAATACGCCCAATGGGAATCTGATGCTCTACTATCGTAATGGAGGATCGGGCAGTGGCGATGGCATGCTTCAGGAGTACAACGGCACCACCGGGCAATGGACCTCCGGTTTGGGCAAATTCATCGCACGTTCCGGCACTTACAGCGGTGCCCTCTCGACCAACAGCACCAGCCGTAATCCTGCACCCCCTCCAACCCGGGGCAATGCGCGGTGATGGAGCGGTGGGGTTGAAAAAGCAAACACCTAGTGTAGTCCGTCACGCAGATTGCAACTTATCGAGAGATTTCCGTCCACGAACGACTTTCTCGAGGATATCTGCTGCCTTGGCGGTCCAAATGAATGGCTTTGGATCTTCGTTGTGTATCTCAAGGTATTCAGTGATCGCTGCCTCCAATTCTGACACTGAGTGAAACACCCCTCGTCTGATCCAGTTCTCGCTGACATCACGAAACAAGCGCTCGACCATGTTCAGCCAAGAGGCACTTGTCGGAGTGAAATGGAAATGAAATCGCGGGTTGCGCTGTTGCCATGCTTTCACCTTGGCATGTTTGTGGGTCGCGTAGTTGTCGCAAATGATATGTACCTGTTTGCCCTCCGGGACATTTCTTTTGATCAGGTTCAGGAACTGGATCCACTCTTGATGCCGGTGCTTCTTCTTGCACTCTCCGATGACGTTGCCGTCTGCGATGTTTAGCGCTGCAAAAAGGGTCGTCGTCCCATTGCACCATTGCGCTTGTAGTCGTGGGTCATCGTTGCGCAGCGCCCCTTCTTCAGGGGTAAGCCGGGTTGTGTGCGATCCAGCGCTTGAATTTGACTCTTCTCATCGCATGAGAAAACCATCGCGTGTTCCGGGGGATTGAGATACAGCCCCACGATGTCTTCGAGCTTCTCAACGAATTGCTTGTCGTGGGAAAGTTTGAAGGTCTTTGTCCGATGCGGTTTGATCCCGTGTTCGGCCCAGATCCGCCCGACCGTTGAATCACTAACCCCGGCCTGCTTTGCCATTCGACTTCTGCTCCAATGAGTAGCGTTCAGATAATTCACAGGGACAGGCAAATAATCAAAAAGTACCCACTTCCCCAATTTCCGTTAGATCACTCCATCATGAGGCACGCTCGAGTCATAAGCCACGGCTTGTGCTTTTATCACTCCTATCTCCGCAGCCATCGCGACAGCGCTTCATCTCGTACCCGAAAACGCCGGGAACTCGAGTTCACCAGCGCCGAAGCGGGGAATCTGAAGGTGAGGGATTCGGGCGAGAGAAGGGGATGGTCCCACGAGCGACGAGGGGTCGTCGCGCTCCGGCGAGGGCAAAGGGACGACTGAACTTCATGCTCCGGCAAGGCAAGCGCTGGCGTTATTATTAGCCTGTCCCCGGAGACACGATGGAGCCCATCGAGGTGCCGCCACACGCGATCTGGCGGGACGACTTTGATGAGTCCCCGCCGGATCGATGGGCGGACGCGGAGCCCATTTGGGACTGCCACGGCGCGAAAGCGCGCGCAAACGGCGAAGCCACACCGCAGGTGGCGCCGAAGGCGGCACACCCGATCGAACTCGATCTTGGCGACGGACGCAGCCTCGTCCTGGACGCACCC
>Ga0209284_10003582_pt1 | contig 18945 bp, 19 predicted proteins | sample FRY03_FD_187211 | JGI IMG/M metagenome (GOLD analysis project Ga0209284, IMG submission 187211) | Freshwater microbial communities from Lake Fryxell liftoff mats and glacier meltwater in Antarctica - FRY-03 (SPAdes) (version 2) | ecosystem: Environmental > Aquatic > Freshwater > Ice > Glacier... | reverse complement strand
ATTCAATTGGCAGCCGATGCAGACTTGGGGTACGATTTTGAGCAGGATGCACACATTATTCTGTGGAGCAAATAGCTATTCCAAATGTAGCATTTGAACGTTAACTTTTACTGCAACGAGCCTTCACCAAGTCATGTATTGCACCATAACTTGATATCGAGAATACCAGTTAGCAACGAAGCAGTCGATCGAATATAATAAACTAAAACGCTTTGCATCAGTATGTACTGAAGAAAAACCCACCGCACGCTCAGCATACCAATATCATTTCTTAATTTTGCGTCTCAATGATGACTTTCAAACGTAACATGCTTCTTACCGGCGGAGCCGGCTTCATCGGCTGCCATGCCGTTAAGTACTTCGTCAAAACCTACCCCGATTACCGCATTATTGTCCTCGACAAGCTCACCTATGCCGGTAACCTCGATAACTTAAAAGAAGTAGTGGGTGAGCCGAATTACGTTTTCGTTCAAGGAGACATTTGCGATGCGGAGTTAATAAAGACTTTATTTTCAAAGTACGACATCAATGGCGTAATGCACCTCGCCGCCGAAAGTCATGTAGACCGCTCCATCGAAAACCCGATGGAGTTTGTGATCACCAATGTGGTGGGCACAGTGAACTTACTAAATGCGGCCATAAAAGCGTGGGGCGAACATGCCGACCGCAGCAAATACCTCTTTTACCATATCAGCACCGATGAGGTGTATGGCAGCTTAGGAGCCGAAGGCCTTTTTAGGGAAGACACCCCCTACGACCCCCGCTCGCCTTATTCTGCCTCTAAGGCCTCCAGCGATCATTTTGTACGAGCCTACCACGAAACGTATGGCTTGCCGGTGGTTATTAGCAATTGCTCCAATAATTACGGACCCAATCAATATCCTGAGAAATTAATTCCCGTCGTTATTCGCAACATCATCAACAAAATCCCCATTCCTGTATACGGAAAAGGCGAAAACGTACGCGATTGGTTGTTTGTAGGCGATCATGTGAGCGCCATGGATGCCATTTGGCACAAGGGTGTTTCGGGAGAAACCTACAATGTAGGCGGCAATAACGAGTGGATGAATATTGAACTGGTTAAAAAGTTATGCAGCCTCCTAGATGAGAAATTGAAGCGTGTTCCAGGTCAATCGGAACAACTAATTGCCTATGTCACCGACCGCAAAGGGCACGACTTGCGTTATGCCATCGATGCCTCTAAATTAAAAAACGACTTGAACTGGGAGCCCAAACAGCGGTTTGATGCCTACTTGAGCGAAACCGTTGATTTTTATTTAAACTTATTTCAACATGCGCAATAGCCCTAAAAGCTACTTCCTGTTAGCCACCCTCCTGCTGTTGATAAGCAGCAGCTGCGTGCGCAACAAGGACTACATTTATTTGCAGAGCAGCGAAAAAAGGGATAGTGTATTCTTGAAGTACAGCAGCATTCCTATATATCTTATACAATACAACGACATACTCAAAATCACTATTAAAAGTATTGATCCCAAAGCGGCAGAGTTATTTAATTTATACGGAAGTACTAATATGAATCAAATGGGGGGTGCAGCGCAAGCCGGAGACCCCTTTTACATGATCGGGTACCCTGTTGATGACTCTGGAAAAGTAAGCATACCTGTAATCGGTAAAATTGCAGTTCGAGGCAAAACGGTGGACCAAATCAGAGACATCCTTCAAATAGAAGTGGATAAATACTTCAATGGCGCCTATGTAAACGTTCAAATTGGAGGAATTCGATATTCTGTATTAGGAGAAGTAATGCGGCCCGGAAAATTTACTGTGCTACAAAATCGCTTAACCATTTTCGAAGCAATTGCACAAGCAGGAGATTTGAATACAGTTGCCAATCGCCATGAGGTTCAAATAATTAGGCAATATCCAGACGGAGCCCAAATCGTTAAAATAGATTTGACAGATCAAAACATCATCACGTCGCCTTTTTATTTTATTAGGCCAAATGATGTAATATACGTTCAGCCATTAAGGGCGCGTGAATTTGGCACAGGCCTAACAGCACAACAGACTTTACAAACTATCGTACTTTCCATTAGCTTACTTGTAAATACAGTGCTGCTGTATAATCAATTCACTAACTAAAAAGAAGCTTGCTCACTAAAATTGGTGGTCAATACGTAATACTATGAATCAAGCAAATAGCAGCTTTCAAAATCAAGCTCAATCGAATGATGATGAGCAATTTGATTTAAAGATTTACCTGTATAAGTTCATACACTTTTGGCCATGGCTAATAGTTTCGTTATTTATTGGGGTGGTAATCGCATTCCTTTTTAACAGATATGCCGAGCCCCGATATAGCCTAAACACAACACTTTTAATCAAGAGCGCTGCTAACAGCAGGGCAGCAATGGGTGGCATGGATGCGTTCATGGGATCCTCTTTGCTTACCGGATCTCAAGGTAATTTGGAAAACGAAATAGGTATTTTGCGCTCCTATACCTTAACACGTAAAACGTTGGCAAAATTAGACTTTGGTGTCACTATCAAAAGTCTGGGTCTTATTAAAAACAGTGAGGCATATGGAAAAACGCCATTTGAGGTCATCGTGGATAGTAGTCATTTGCAACTATCCAACGCTACTTTTATGGTGGATATAGAGGGTGGAGGCAAATTTAAATTATATGCAACAATCGAAGGTGCGGAATTAATTGACCCTATCACTCAAAACGTACTGCAACAGAACGTTACCCTTCAAATTGAGCCAACAGCCTATCTGTTTGGCCAAAAAATAACCAATCCATACTTCTCCTTTACGATAGAAAAAGGCCGAGAGCAACGCAATAGCATCCCGCTGCCGCTACCAAACAACCAGGCTGAAAACAATAAAAAAGATAATAGCGGAAAAAATAGTAAATATGAATTGCTTTTTAACAGCCTAGAGGGACTCACGAAAAAATATTTTGGAAGGGTCGCGTAAAGCCCATTAATAAGTCATCAAGCATTCTTTATTTGGGCATTGAGGGAAATAACCAAGAGAAAGAAATTAGTTTTTTAGACCAGTTAACAAAAGAATACATCGCGTATACGCTCGAAGAAAAGAATCGAATTGCAGTGAACACCATGCTGTTTATAGATGTGCAGTTAAGCCAAATTACGGATTCCTTAACCGTTACCGAAGAGCGCTTACAAGCGTTTAGATCTAAAAACAGAATTGTGGACCTGAGTAGTGAAGGTCAAGCCGTTTTTACGCGCTTAGAAGATCTTGAAAAGGATAAAGCCTTGCAACAAACGAAAGTCAAATATTACACCTACTTACAAGAATATTTAAATCAACCAAGGGCTTTTAATGATGTAGTATCTCCGTCTGTGGTTGGCATAGAGGATCCAGTGCTGGTTGGCTTGATTCAAAAACTCTCTGAATTAGCTTCTGAACGTGATGTTGCCGGTGTTGGGAGTACCAAAAGTAATCCAATTCTCGATCAAGTCGAAACAAGAATTCGCGCAGCAAGAGAAGCACTTAAGGAAAATGTTAAAAACATACTGGAAAGCTCAAAAATAATTATTTCTGATTATGCTGAACGGATAGTTGAAACAGAAAAACTGCTTACCGATTTGCCTCGCACTGAAAGAGATTTGGTAAACATTCAGAGAAAATTTCAATTAAATGAGAACTTATACTTGTTTTTATTGGAAAAGAGAGCAGAAGCGGGAATTGCCCAAGCTGCGAATTTGCCAGATGCACAAGTAATTGATGCAGGCAAAAAAGTAAAACAGGTTTTCCCCAACGTGCCAATAGTTTACTTAGTAGGGGCTGTGTTCGGACTCGTTATACCCATTGGAATCATTTTGATCAGGGATTATTTGCAAACAGGTATCATTGACCGAGCTCAAATTGAAGCGCTAACAAATATTCCGATTTTAGGGGTGCTAGGACACAACCAAAAGGCCGTAAACACCATCGTCTTCGACAATCCTAAGTCGTCCTTGTCTGAAGCATTCAGGGGTCTTCGTACCAATTTGCAATACATTAACCCTGGTAAACGAAAACAGGTGGTACTGGTTACTTCCTCCATTTCTGGTGAAGGCAAAACTTTTTGTTCTATAAACATGGCCTCTATATTGTCTTTGGGAGATAAAAAGGTAGTGCTAATAGGAGGCGACTTAAGGAAGCCTAAGATATATTCGGATTTTGGCTTGAGTAATAAAGTTGGTTTAACTACCTTTTTATCTGGCGTTAACACCATGGAGGAGATAATTCAAGCAACAGGCATTGGCAAGCTTGATTTAATTGCCTCAGGTCCCATTCCTCCCAATCCTTCAGAGTTGCTTATCGACCCAAGATTCGATGATTTAATCGCATACCTGCGTGAAAAATATGATTACATCGTAATAGATACGCCTCCAGTAACTTTAATCGCAGATGCTTTCGAGCTGATGCGGCATTCCGATGTTAACGTTTATGTGCTGAGGCAGAATTATACCAAACGGGAGATTCTTAAATACGTGGACGGGCTGTATAAAAATGGCCAATTATCAAATGTTGCTTTGGTGTTAAACGATTTTAAAGCAGACGTAGCAAATGGGTATGGCTATGGTTCCGCTTATGGCTACGGCTATGGCTATGGATACGGTTATGGATACGGCTATTATGAAGATGAGAACATCATTAAAAAGGCGTGGTGGAAAAGATTTTTGCCATAAATGCTGCGTTGTAATGAATGCCTTTGATTGGCAAAATCAAATGGCCGTAGATGCCCTTTCTAAGGCACCCCAGTTTTTGCCATAAAGCAGGGCAGAAAAATGAAGTGGTTATCTAGCTTAAAAATAAAGAGAGACACCGGAAAATAGTTTGTTCTTCAATTGGCAGGAGCTAATTTTAAACTCTTGAAAACAGGAAACGAGCTGGTCTTAAAAATTAAAGCAGCCGCATTAATAATATAATAAGTAATACTATGAATCTAAAAAGACTTCAATAGTCCCAAATTGCAATTATTGGCCTTGGTTATGTTGGCCTACCACTAGCAACAGCTTTTGCAGAAAAATACAAGGTAATAGGTTATGATATTGACGTTGAAAGAATCAATGCTCTCAAAAAGGGGGTGGACCATACTTTAGAAGTGGATGAGGAAAGTTTGAAAAGCGTTTTGAATTATCGACTCGGTAAGTCAGATTTTGGTCTCGATGTTACAGCCTCATCCGAGGCGTTGGCAGCATGCAATATTTATATTATCACGGTTCCTACACCAACTGATAAGCACAACAGACCAGTTTTAACGCCCATGGTTAAGGCCAGTGAATCTATTGCTAAGGTCTTAAAAAAGGGGGACGTTGTTATTTATGAATCAACCGTTTATCCTGGCGTCACAGAAGACGAAATGGTTCCCGTGCTTGAAAAGCATTCAGGCTTAAAGTATAACCAAGACTTTTATTGTGGCTATTCACCTGAGAGAATTAATCCGGGCGATAAAGAACATACCGTCACAAAAATTTTAAAGGTAACCTCTGGATCTACGCCAGAAGTAGCAGAGTACGTGGACCAATTATACAAGTCTATTATTGCCGCAGGAACGTTTAAAGCGGCTTCCATGAAGGTTGCCGAAGCGGCCAAAGTGCTCTAAAAATGTCTTGAAAAAATGGTGCCTGTTTTTGAAAACGAAATCGCAAAAATTTTGCAGCTTCCTGAACCAGTGAAGTGGGAAGTAGCCTTAGAAAGTTGCAATCAATGGGATTCCATGACGCAGCTCGTCATCGCTGCTTGGATTCACCAAGAAACAGGAAACATTGTGAGCATCGAGGAGCTGAAAGGCGCAAAAACAATCGGCGATTTAAAAGCCATTTATGCTTCAAAGATTTGAAGACCTGCACTTAGCAAAAGTAGCGGCGGCAGTGCCCTCCGAAACCGAAGGGGTAGCAGACTGGGAGGTGTTGTTTAATGACGGCTGGCAAGCCCAACTTACCGAGCAAACTGGCATTCACTCGCTGCGAAAAAGCAGGCTGTCGACCCTTGATTTGGGTTTGGCGGCCTGTCGTGTTTTGTATGCAGCGGGCGAGCGACCCAATGCCATTATCAGCGTGACCCAAACGCCAGCGCGCCAACTGCCGGGCAATGCCTCGGGCATAGCAGCAGGCATGGGTTGGTTGGCGGCAACCAATCAGGCAGCACCACCTTGTTGGGATCTGCAAATGGGCTGCGCAGGCATGGTGTGGGGCTTGTATCAAGCCGCCATGCTGTTGCAACAGCCTGACACGGAAGAGGTACTGTTGGTGTGTGCCGAAACCCATAGTCGGCTGCTGAATCCCAGCAATCGGGCAACCCGGTTATTGTTCGGCGACGGCGCTTCGGCCATGCGCATCTGCAAAAAAGTAGGGGCGGGCAGCTGGCAATTCAGCTTGGGCAGCGTACCCGACGTCACCAATCAACTCTGTACCAATCCCGAAGGCCAGCTGCAGATGGACGGCTTGGGTATATTTAACTTCAGCATTGGCGAAGTGGCACCTGCGCTAGAAGCCTTTTTGAAGGAAACCGGCACAGCAAAAGCAGAGGTAAGTCAGTTTTTGATGCACCAAGCCAGTGGTTTCGTGCTCAAATACCTGCAGCGGATGCTCCAAATACCTGCCGAAAAAATGCCCCTAGCATTAGATGGCTATGGCAATACAGCTTCGGCGAGCATTGGCATATTGTTGGCGCATCATTTTGCGGGCAGTTCTCATCTAGAACTCCAAAAGGCGCTCATTGCAGGATTCGGGTCGGGATTGCAGTGGGGGATGATGTTGGTGGATTTGTCGGAAACAGAGATACATAGTGTGAAGTATGAAGAACGAAGTGAGAAGAACGAAGTTTGAAAAACCCCTTTCTGTGTTTTCCTTGTCCTCCGTGTTTAAAAAAGAAAAGTATGTCCTATGATACTTGGCTAGTGGAACAAACGAAGCACTACGCAACATTGCGGTCGCTGAACTGTGATTTTTCGGCGGGCGAAGCGAGTCGGTTGTACGGAGCCGAAGCGCTAGATTCAATGCAATTGGTAGACTTTATCCTTTTTATAGAAGACGCTTTGCAGTCCGAATTTGGTAAGCGGGTGCTGTTGGCGGATGCGGCAGCTTTTTCGCGCAAACGCTCTCCTTATTTGTACCTAGACAGTTTTGCTGCGCTGATAGCTGAGAAAATGGAGGAAGTAGGTGGCTGAATTGAATAAAAAAGCCTTGATAACGGGCTGCTCTTCGGGTATTGGCTACATGCTCTGCGAACACCTCCTTAGTCAAGGCTGGGAAGTGGTTGGCTGGTCGCGGCGCGGTACGGGGCCTGCTGGCGGTAGCTACGCTTCGGTAGACCTTTGCAATGTGGCTTCGTATCAAGTCGGTTTCCAGCAATTGGAAATGGCTGCCTTTTATCCGGAATTACTCATCCATGCTGCTGGAAGTGCTGGCATCAACCATTTGCTTTTGCACACAGATGCACAAATAGAACAAAGTTGGCAGCTGAACCTGCGGGCAGCTATTTGGCTGAGTCGCGATGTAAGTCGACTGCTGCGTCGCCAAGCCAATCCTGCGCTGATGCTTTTTTTCAGCACCATCGCGGTGCCATTGGCGGTGGAAGGAGAAGCACTTTACGCCAGTATGAAAGCAGGCGTGGAGCAGTGGGTACGTCAAGCCGCCAAAGAATTGGCCCCGCAAAACATCCGGGTGAACTGCCTCGGCCCAGGTCCGGTAGATACGCCGCTTTGGCGCGCTGTGCCCGCCCCTGCGCGCCAAAAACTCCTCTCCCAGCTCCATCCACCCACGCTTACCAGTAAGGAAGAAATTGTAAACTGGTTACAAATGCTGCTTCAAGGGGAAAAAACAGGAGAAATCGTTTACACCAGAAGGGTAACTAATCTAGGAAAAATTGAAAAAGACAAGTGAAGACGTAACAAAAGAAGGCCAAAGCCTCTGCGTATCGGGAGTTTTCCCTCCTCCTGTGCTTCCGTCTGCCATTCTTGTCTTTTGGACCAGCATCGGCGACCGCCCTTGCGTTATCGCCTCCCAAGGCACTTTTACGTATGCGGAGCTGGTGCAGGCACTACAGCAGCCCATGCAAGGTTCGGTATCACGCACTTTTAACTGGACGAGCTTGCTCTGTTTGTTATCTGCCGCCTTGCGCAACGAGCCTTTCGCCTTCGCTTCTGTGGGTCGCAGTGGCCAACGCAGTTCTGGCCTCTGGCTTCAAACCACTGGCACCACCGGCGAGCCCAAATGGGTGCAGCACAGCTGGAAAAGCTGGTTGGGTCAATATCGCTGGAAAGACGGTGGCGAAAAGTCCTTGCTTCAGGTTATGGCCTTTGATCACATTGGGGGTTTGCATGGTATTTTTAGTGCGTTGAGTCGCGGTATGACCTTGGTAGTACCTGCTGGCAAAGACGGCACGAGTGTAAAAACAGCCTTGCAGCAGCATCGGGTATTTTTGCTTCCAACTACTCCGTCGCACTTGGCCTTGCTGCTGGAATCGGGCTGTTTTGAGGAGCCCTTGCCGCATTTACGCATGATTAGCTACGGGGCAGAGGCCATGTCGCCCGACCTCAAGCAAAGCATCTGTGCCCTGCAGCCGCATTTGCGCTGGCGCGAAACCTATGGCAGCACCGAAACGGGCATTTTGTCGCTACAAAGCGGATCGGAACCGGGGAGTTGGCAGCCCAATTTTCCTTACAAAGTGGTAGAAGGAGAACTGCATACCCAAAATCTACAAGGCGAGTGGCTAGCTACAGGCGATTTTGTGGAAGAACTGGGTTGGGGTCGATTGCGCTTTCTTGGTCGCAAAGCAGCACGTATAAAAGTAGGCGGTATTTTGGTAGCTCCAGAACAAACGGCAGCTTGGTTGCGGCAACAGGCCAATGTTTGGCAAGTCCGTGTGGAAGCAGTTGCCCATCCGCTGTTGGGACAAGTACTGGAGGCCCGACTTTGGGTAGCGGAAGGCGCGGATGTTGTGCAGCTTGAAAAGCAGTTCCGAAATAGCTTTCCGGTCGATTTTCCCAAAGAGGCAAAGCCGGTGCGGTATACGTTTGAGAAGAAAGTGGGGTTGAATAAGCGGCTGAAGAAGGGGGAAGCAGGAAGTGAGAAAGAGGAAGCAGGAAGTGAGAAGGAGGATGCGTGAAGTGAAGAAAATAATGATTCAATGTTAATTATTAAGCCGTGCAGATACGACAATTATACCAGCAGTTTAAAACCGTCATCAATTTTTTGTTGATTTTCATGCTCAGCTTTTTCATTTTATCGGCGGTGTACGATTTTTATTTGCACCGCACGGGTGAAAAAGTCGATGGCATGTCTTCGTTTGTGGCGCGCCAAGCCGCCGATTTGTTGGGCATTTTGGGGTTTGAGGCACATGCCTTTAACCCATCGGGTGACAAAAGCAGTCATATAATCATCGATGGTTTCGCACGCGTAAAAGTAATTGAAGGCTGCAATGGCTTATCGGTGATGATCCTATACTTTGCTTTTCTGCTTGGTTTCCCCGGTCGCTTGCGCAGCAAACTGTGGTTTATTCCGGCCGGCTTGTTTGTTATTCATCTGTTTAACGTCTTTCGCGTGGCCATCCTAGGTTGGGCGGTATATCGGTTTGGTGAAACGGGCTATCCCATTTACAAAGAAATGTTTACAGCGTCTATTTATTTGCTGGTATTAGCCTTGTGGTACTTATGGGTGAATAAATTCGGGTTGTTAAAGACCAAAAAAACATGAAACGCTGGTTCATTGCAGTCTGCGCTTTGCTAGTATTGCTGGTTTCTTTTCAATTTCGTACCCTGAACTTCACGGCTTTGGCGCTCGGCTTTGACGCCGATGACCTCCGTCCTTGGATTGTTATCAGTAACAAAGTCATCCGTTACCTCATCAACGATTTCGCTGCCTTGGTCCTCCTTTGGGTACTTTTTCAGCGCCGTGACTACCTACAATTGGCGGTTTTGGTACTTCTTTTTGGCTTATTTATATTGCTTCCACTTTATTTTGTTGGCTATTTTTATTTGCGTGAATCGCTAGGTATAACCCTTAGTTACTTGCACCGGCTCATCATGAATCCAACACTGATGATGCTCCTTATACCACTTTTTTATTTTCAGATGAAGAATGAAAGTGTCGGCGTGAAGGGAAAAGAGTAGCGGATGAAGTTGGAAGACAGCAGAAAGAAGTGTGAAGAAGTTTGCACCGTGTTTTTTACTTTTTTAACGGTTGTTACTGGTGTTGCAACCAGCTCTTCGCGTTCGTTGAAGATACTTTGAGGCTGTTTTCGTTTTTTGCAAGCTGACCAAGCCAGGTGATTTTGTGGTTGGTGAATGATGCACGTTTTGCTTTTAAATAAATGTTTAATTTATGGGCAAAACCCCTTTTAGCTTCTGACCTCGGTGCTTCACCATAATTAAATGCAGCAAAACCAGAAGCCCGTATGAGTTGTCTACTGTAATATATACTGGCTTCGCAAGCCTTTAAATCTCATTGAATTTTGATATATGCTGCAGCAAATGTTACTAATCGTTCCTCAAGTGAATTTGCTTTCATAAGTTTGCCCTACAAACCTAGGCGCTTCAACCGAAATTGACAAAATGGATAAAACGGTGGCGGCTCATTCTACAAAAAATAAAACAGAAAAATTTCCTTCCTTCACATCTCAAATCGTTCAGCGACTTCGTCCCAAGAGCTAAACGATTCGGGATGCTAACTTCACCCTCAACCCTTCTTACGTCCTTCGCACTTCCAATGTCAACACCCCAAAAAATCTGGCTCTCTTCGCCGCACATGGGTATTGCCGAATTCCAATTCGTCAAAGAAGCCTTTGATACCAATTGGATTGCACCGCTCGGCCCGAACGTGAATGGTTTTGAGCAAGAACTGTGCAGCTTCTTAAACGTTAACCATGTAGCAGTTTTAAGCAGCGGAACGGCGGGCGTACACCTAGGGCTCATAGAATTGGGTGTTGTTGCAGGTGATGAGGTTATCTGCCAAAGTTTTACGTTTTCAGCCTCTGCCAACCCCATTGTCTACCAAGGCGCCACGCCTATTTTTGTTGACTCCGAATCCGAAACCCTGAATATGAGTCCGTATTGGCTTGAAAAAGCCATTCAAGAACGCATGGCCTTGGGTAAAAAACCAAAAGTTATCATTGCCGTGCATTTATATGGCATGCCATGCAAAATGAATGAAATTATGGCTATCGCACGGCGATATGACATTCCGGTTTTGGAAGACGCAGCCGATGCTTTGGGCTCTACCTATAGGGGCAAAGCCTGCGGTACTTACGGAGCAATCGGTGTGTTGAGTTTCAATGGCAATAAAATCATCACCACTTCGGGAGGCGGTGCACTCATTTCTGACCAAGAAAACTATGTAACCCAAGCGCGCTTTTTGGCCACCCAAGCCCGCGATAATGCGCCGCATTACCAACATTCGCACATCGGCTACAATTACCGCATGAGCAACGTATCGGCAGGTATTGGTCGGGGTCAGCTGTTGGTATTAAATGAGCGCATCACCCAGCGACGCGCCAATTTTGATTTTTACGTACAGACTTTAGGGCATTTACCAGGCATTTCTTTTGTATCCGAAGCAGTAGACAGCTTCTGCAACCGTTGGCTAACCACCATTTTGGTAGATCCGGTGAGATCGGGCGGCGTATCCCGTGAAATCATCCGCCTTGCCTTAGACCTTCAAAACATTGAATCACGTCCCCTTTGGAAGCCAATGCACCTGCAACCTATTTTTGCAGGCGCACCTTTTTATGGGGATGGCACTTCTGAAAAATTGTTTGAAGATGGACTCTGCTTGCCTTCAGGTTCCAATCTCACGCAAGCACAGCTTGATCGGATAGTGGCGCATATCAAACCTTTATTTATTTGAAAACCGTAACCCAAACGCCTATCTACTTTTTAGGGATGGGTGGATTCGCGAAAGAGGTGTTGGCGGCTTGGCAAGACTTTGACCTGGCGCAGAAATATGCTTATGCTGGATTTTTTGATGATGACCCAGCCAAACAGCAAGAAGCAGGCTACCAAGGGGACTTATCAGCGATCGAAAAGTTGGCGGCAGGCACGGCCTTACTCCTCGTTTTTACGGCTCCTGAAGCCAAAAGTAGTACGCTTGATGCGTTGCAAGCGGGTAAATTCCTATTCCCGAATGCCATCCACCTAAAGGCACAAGTGGGATCTAATGTGAAGTTGGGTGTAGGTAATATCATAAGTGCAGGCTGCATCCTCACTACGGAAATAGTCATGGGCGATTTTAACATGCTCAATCACTACGTAACCATCGGGCACCATGCCCGTATCGGTACGGGAAATGCGTTGATGACCAAGGCGCATATTTCGGGACATGTAGCACTCGGTGATTTTAATTTGTTAGCCGTTGGAGCCTCTATCCTCCAAGGCAAAGGCATGGGTAACGGTAATATCTTGGGTTCGCATGCTTGTTTGATGCACATAGTTAGCAACAACCAATCTTACTTTGGCACGCCTGCCTTGGTTGTTAAATAAACAAATTCGACGTTTGAAACCACGATGCACCTGTCAAAAGGGTTCTGCAAAAAGGAGCGCTTGAACAAAACGAATTTCAAAGGGTAACGCTCGGTGTTCCGCCGCTTCCGCCGCCATCGGCCAATCAGCAAGAAGTAGCGCCTGCTTCCGCGCAAGCCAGCTGTGGCTACTGGTAGTGGCCAAAAGCAAGGTCAGCTATCAAGCTATCCCTTGCAACTCCGTTGAAAGCTTTACAACCACAAATGCTGCGCCTTAACCAAATTCCAGTTAAAAAAGCCCAAGTATAAATTGGCGTATTATCTTGGTTAAACTGGGCTGATAAGCATTTTTTAAAACGCCTTTATCCGCTAGATTGCAACAAACTCTAAAAAACTTTTTTTAGGCCCTGAACGGCCGTAATAAGCACATTTAGAGCAGGATTAAAGAGGGAAAACTGGCTTTTATCTCACTAATTGTAATCAGGTGGATAAGCATGTTTGAAAATAATGAATAGCGGTTTTTGAACCCTGAATGTTGAACCTCAAATCTCGTATCCCTAATGTCAATTCTCCACTCGGGAGGTCCGCTGTTTGGAACCTATTGGGTGCTGGTATTCCACTGGTAGTAGGTTTGTTGGTGATTCCCCAACTTATCAGCAGCTTGGGCGTAGAAGCCTTTGGTTTGCTTACGCTGATTTGGGCAGCCATTGGCTATTTTAGTCTGTTCGACTTTGGACTCGGTCGCGCCCTAACCCAACAGTTGGCAGCACGTCGTGCCATGCCGGGTGCTCCTGAAAAATCTATTTTCTACACTGGTGCCCTGAGCACTTTGTTGCCTGGGTTGCTGGGCATGGTGCTTTTATGGGCGTTGGCAGCACCCTTGGTAAACCAATGGCTCAATATCAGCGTGGCGCTGCAAGCCGATGCCTACCGGGCCATGTTAGTGGCGGCCTTTTCGATTCCTTTGGTAACACTGAGCTCGGGTTTACGTGGTATGCTAGAGGGTTTTGAAGACTTTAAAAGTTCGGCTTTGCTGCGGATGCTGCTGGGGCTCTTGAATTTTTTGCTACCATGGCTGCTTGTTATGGGTGAACAAACCGATTTGGAAGTGCTGGTTTGGAGCCTTTTGGCAAGTCGTCTCCTAGCGGTATTGCTGAATGTGTGGATGTTGCAAAAGCATGCTATGGAAAAAGCAAACAAGCGCTTCGACCCTAAACTCCTGCGCCATTTGTTGGGCTTTGGTTCTTGGATGACGCTTTCTAACCTCATCGGGCCACTCATGGTTACCGCTGATCGTTATTTCATAGCAGCCATTTTGTCGGCTAACGTAGTGGCTTTTTACACGGTGCCTCAAGATTTAGTACTGCGTTTATTGTTGGTACCCAATGCCTTGGTGGCGGCTCTTTTTCCACGCATGAGCCTGTTAAACAGCGAAGGTGCTGGTGCCGATTTGCAACATTTATTCCGAAAATCATACAAGATTTTGGCTTTGAGCATGGCGGCGCTTTTGCTGCCGTTGGCCTTGGTTAGTTATCCGGCTTTGTCGTTTTGGCTTGGCTCCGATTTTGCAAACCAAGCCTGGGCGCTCAGTTTAATTTTGATGGTGGGTATTTTTTTTAATTCCCTGGCAATGTTGCCTTTTACTGCACTGCAGGCACGCGGAGCCGTTAAAAGCACCAGCTTACTGCACCTCACTGAACTACTACTTTACTACCCCCTGATGTTGTTTTTATTGAAGCAATATGGGTTAATCGGTGCGGCATGGGCTTGGTCTGCCAGAACTGCCTTTGATTGGCTGGCCTTACAATGGCTGCACAGCAAACAGTAGCCGCTCTCGGCGCGGACGTTGCAGAACAGTCCCGAAAAAGCCAATCTTGCCCGCGGTGCCTCTCCTTTAGCCACCTTCTAACCAAACCCGCTACCCTCCTGGTATTTAATACTATCTTTGAAACGAGCTTCTGAGCATGTACGAACAAAAACAAGCTACTTATTTTAGCCGTGCAAGGCACGACATTCTCCCACTGCTTCCCCCTCAGTCAAACAATTGTTTGGAGCTAGGCGCTGGCACTGGTGCCACTTTGGCTTGGTTGAAAAGCTTAAAACGAGTGCAACACACCACAGGCATTGAGTTGATGGCGATTTGGGAGGAGCAAGGCCAAGCCAACAGCGACCACTGGATTACGGGTGATGCCGTTGCGGAAGTGCAAAAGTTGGAAACGGTCAGCTACGACCTTATTTTATGCTTGGATGTGCTGGAACACCTGCTTGATCCATGGGCCATGGTTGATCAGTTAGCCCTTAGGCTAAAACCAGGTGGGTTTTTGATTGTGAGTTTGCCTAACCTCCGCACTGCTAAAGTGCTCACACGCCTCCTGTTCAAGGGGCGCTTTGATTATGCAGAACAAGGTATCATGGACAGCACCCATTTGCGGTGGTTTACGCGGCATTCAGCGCTGGAATTACTCAACAGAGCGCCGTTGAAAGTACAACAATGGCTACCTACTGCTAATGCCCCCAGCAGTAAATCGGCGATCGCCAATGCGCTTACTTTGGGGGTGCTGGCCGATTTATTCACCGAACAATTTTTAATCTCGGCACAAAAAAGCCCAACTTCCCATCCTTCATGATTCAACGTTTATCCTACTATTGGGGCGAAATCCGCACAGCCATCCAACATGGCATTCCTCTTTACAAACAACAGCCTACCAATTGGTTAGACAGGCTGTTATTCCGCAGGGCCATGCCGATGGAGGAACGACTGCTTTTTTCAGACGATAACCAGGAGCTTTTTGCCCTTAATTTACTGCGCAAACACTTTGGGCATGCTTACCCCAAGCGCATTGTAGATATTGGTGCTAACCACCCAACTCAAATCAACAATACCTATGTTTTTGAAAAACTTTTTGGGAGTATGGTCTATAGTTTTGAGCCAAATAGCGGATTAAAGCCTTTTTGGGATGAGGCCAGGCCGGGTTCTCTCATTAAATTCAACGGTATTTCTGACGAAAAGGGCACACTGCAATTAACAGTTCCCGTTGGCAGGCCTGAAACCGCTGTGCAGGACCATGTGTACGCGAGTTTTAACACCGAAAAAGCCAAATTATCCCATTATGGTATCGACGAAACACATACTTTGGAGGTAGCAGTAGGGCCTTTACATCAATTTATGTCGCCAGGCCACTACGAATTACTCTTTATTGATACCGAAGGCCACGAATTGCAGGTGCTTAAGGGCATCGACTTTTCCTTATTTACCTTCGACCTGATTGTATTGGAGAATAATTACAGCGCTGGTGGCGATGAAGCCATTCGGCTACTGCTGAAAAAGCAGGGCTACAGATTGGCACTGCGCTCTTACCGGCTCGATGATTATTATTTGCGCCAGTCCTAGGTGTCGGATACAGCCACAGCATGAGTTTAGTAAAACGCTTTTTCAAAGATTCCGTACTCTACGCACTGCAACCAGTGCTGTCGAAAGTGGTGCTTTTTGCCTTAATACCGCTCTATACCCGCTATTTGAGTACGGCAGACTTTGGCAATCTCGAATACATGCTCACCATTGGCGCCTTTTTTTCAACTTTTATCGATTTGGGACTTAGTAGTTCCTTCTGGAATTTTAAGAGCGGTGCACAGAAACAGCCAGAAGGTTTGGTGGTATTGAACATGCTTTTGAGCAGTTTAGGCATTGGCTTAGCCCTTCTTTTGCTTTATATTTTGGTTTGGCAGGCAAACGGTGACGCCTCTTGGCTGGGTAGTTTAATTGCCCTATTGTTGCTGTCTGAAATCTTTAAAAAGACCTATGACATGGCCATGATGTTATACACGGCTGCTCACAAGCCTTGGCGGTTTTTGACGGGCGGCTTAGTTTATGCCGCGTTGTTAGCAGCTACGAACGTGCTTTTTGTGATGTATATGGGGCTTAACATTCAAGGGGTGGTCTATGCGTATGTTATCAGCGGCTTGGTAAGTGCTTTACTTTGGCTGCCGTTGCTGGTGCAAAAGAGCGAAGGCAGCTTCAACCGATCGCTGAGCCGTAAAATGCTCAGTTATGGCTTCCCAATCATGCTGGGCAATTTGGTATTAGTGCTAATGACGCTCTCGAGCCGCTTCTTTTTGAAAGAATTCACTACGGATACGGAACTCGGACAATTTGCCTATGTAAATAAATGGGGTACTCTGGCGCAGGTGCTGTTGGCCAACGCCTTTTACATTGCTTGGAATCCCATTCGTTGGGAAATTTACGAGCGGGAAGATGGTCCAGCGCTTTTTCAACGCTTCAGCCAACTTTTTCTCACCCTTTTTCCGGCATTGGCACTGCTGCTCACAGGGGCATTGCTGGTGTTTGTGCCGTTGGTGACTTACGATAAGGAATACCTCGCTGTTCTGAATCTTTTACCCTTCGTGGTGATGTCATTCGTGTTTTTTGCCATCTACTATTTTAACAGCATGGGCTTGCTTTTTACCCAAAAAACAAAAGTAATTACCTACATCATGTTGTTAGTGGGCGCAAGCAATGTGCTACTCAATTGGGTACTTATCAAAAATTTTGGTGCTGCTGGTGCCGCTTGGGGCATGTTCGGGAGTTATCTTTTGCTGATGTTGTTGGGCGGGAGATATTCTCAAAAATATTATCCCATTCCGCGCCACTGGCGAAACGAGGGCGTTCAAATGGCGTTTCTGATGTTACTTGCGCCAGGCTTGTATCTGCTATTTGAACTTACCGCAAGCGTTCTTTGGCAGGCGTTGTTTTGTTTTGTTACTGCCTGCCTTTGGCTTGTGATGGCTGCGCTTTTGAAACAGCTGCGTAGTTCTGACTTGCAGTTTGTGCGCGCCAAATTAGGTTTTCCATCCCGTACCAAATAGCTTTAAAAGCTTGAGTGTTTAGCGCCTGAGTAAACCCAGTAGTTTTTCTTGCCAAGCTATGCGACGACAATGTAAAAAGGCCAGCCAAGGTGCAAAGGCTAATTCAACTAAAATGGGCTGCATTTCTGCCAAACGTTTACTGTTATCTGCCGACAACCCGTCGGTGCTGTAGTGGGTAATAGGAAATTTGAGCGCAAAAAAACGTTTATTGTCCAGCTGCAAACCTTTGAAAAACTTGAAATCTGCTGCGATACGATAGCGCAAATCAAACCAGTTTTGTCCAGCTACAGCAGCCCGCCTCACAAAACTTGCCGGTTGAAATGCTGGCATCGAAGTCGCCCAGCGCCCATGGGGATATACCAATTCAAAAGCGGGAGGCTGGTGGTATGCTTTGAGACCTCCAAAATATACATCGAAACCAGGGTGCTTGTCGATTTGCTCAGCAACCTGCAACAAAACACCCTCCTCCAGCCAGTCGTCACTGTTTAAAAACAGGACATACGTACCACGTGCCAACCCAACGCCTTTGTTCATGGCATCGTATAAACCCGCATCTGGTTCGCTAAGCAATTGATCAGGCTGATAGGTTGATTCACTCAGCCGCAACAACGTATCATCTGACGAGGCACCATCTACCACCACCCACTCGAGTAATTCGGCAGGGTAACCATTCAGGCTGTTGGCCGTGCGCAGAATGGTAGCGGCAGCATTAAAGCAAACAGTAATTACAGAAAATAATGGTTTTTTGGACGATTCAACGGCTGACTTCATACTTTTACGGACAGAAACACGAAGATAAGTGTTACAATTAGTTTGACGCCAATGACAATGTATTTTAGAGAGTTGCTTACCCGCTTGCTGGCCTTTTGGTACCCGCTGGTGAAGCGGCTCTATCCTTTTCCAGAGGTAGCATCTATTGACGAAACGCTAGATGAACTCGTTGCCAACAGAAAATCTATATGTCGCTACGGAGATGGAGAGTTTTTGTATTTGCTCGATGAGAAAGATTTGCCATTTCAGGCGTTTGATCAGCGATTAGCAGTGAAACTGAAGCAAGTATTGGCAAGCGAAAACCCCCGCGTGATGATCGCCTTGCCCATTGGTTTCTACAGCATGGATGCCCTCACTCCCGAAGGTCAGCGTTTTTGGAAAGCACGTATTGTATGGTTGTACCCCCGTTTAAGGCGCTGGCTGAAGCCTGAGAAGACCTACTACAACGCGCACATGACCCGCATTTATTACGACATTCAGGACAAAGCTGCTAGTGCTCGCTATGTGCAAAAAATCATGCTAATCTGGCAAGGGCGTGATGTGGTTATTATTGAAGGCGAAAAAAGCCGATTGGGCTTGGGTAATGATCTTTTTAGTGTCGCTACTTCCATTAGGCGGATTGTGGCTCCTGCACACCACGCCTTTGCCGAATCTGAACGAATCATAGCTTATGTGGCCCAAAATATTGCTAAAGATGCCTTGCTACTGATCGCCTTGGGCCCTACGGCCACTGTTATGGCTTTTGATTTAGCTGAATTGGGTTATCAAGCGGTAGACATTGGAAATATCGACATAGAATACGAGTGGTTTTTGCGAAACACCAAAGAAAAAATCAAAATCCCCTTTAAATATACGGGCGAGGTTACCGGCGGTCGGGA
>Ga0209284_10003580_pt1 | contig 18950 bp, 29 predicted proteins | sample FRY03_FD_187211 | JGI IMG/M metagenome (GOLD analysis project Ga0209284, IMG submission 187211) | Freshwater microbial communities from Lake Fryxell liftoff mats and glacier meltwater in Antarctica - FRY-03 (SPAdes) (version 2) | ecosystem: Environmental > Aquatic > Freshwater > Ice > Glacier... | reverse complement strand
TTCTACTTCTTCAGGAATATCTTTTTTCCACCATTCTTTACCATTACTATCTTTGTAATGAACTTCATTACCTTTATTGTCGTATTCTCTCCACCATTCAAGACCATTACTATTTTTGGAATAAATATTATTTCCTTTACTATCGTATTCTCTCCACACTTCATAACCATTGCTATCTTTGAAATGAATTATATTACCTTTACTGTCGTATTCTCTCCACACTTCATAACCATTGCTATCTTTGGAATAAATTACATTACCTTTACTGTCGTATTCTCTCCACTCTTCAAGACCATTGCTATTTTTGCAATGTTCGTATTTCTTAACGCCATTTTCAAAATATACTTCTATTCCGTCTATTATCTTTTTTGTTAGTTTCATATTATTTGTTCTTTAACTCCTCAATCTTCTCTGATATTTCAAGAGCTAGTGTTGCTCTGTCTTCATCACGTCCTGCTTCATCTCCATTCCAACCACCTGCTATATCTTTTAAGTCTTGTTCAGTCATTATAGTTGTTTGTTATTATCATAGTCGCTATCATCTTTTCTGTTATCTTCATTGTATGCGATGATGTCGCCTATCATATCTTCGACTTTTTCTTTTAAATGTTCCATATCATCTGCTTCAACTGCCATTATGCAAGATTTGTCATTTCCTGTATCTAAATCTTCAATGTGTATTTTAATTTTCATATTTGCGTATTTTGCCTTTATAAACAGGGATTGTAACGTATACCTTAGTTGCTATAAAAGTACCGTTGTACCGTCCAGCTCCCCACATTTAAAGGCAAAATGATTATTTAATAAACTCACTTCTAAAGTATATACTTAGGGCAAGTAAAAGTCAATAATTAGTTATCCACAGTTTTATTACGTCTTTTCTCTAATGATTTTTTATTCATCATTTGATAAAACTCCTTTGGACGAGGATTTTTTTTATGTCCTTTTTTAGAGATGTCGCTAAAATATTTACTTATTACTTCATTTATTCTTTCCATTTTATTTCTTTATTTCGGTTATAAGATTTCTTAATCTCGTTTATAATAATTCGTTGCTGGGTACTCATCATTTCAAAGTCATCGGCTTTCATTGTTTTATTTATTAAATATTCATCTAAAGATTTCCGCCACTCTTTGTCAGGTAGTTTACGTTCTTTTAATTCTTGTTCTTTGTATTCTGCAAAGTCATTTATATTATCCATATTATCCACAGTATCATATTGCATAGAGTATGCGCAAGTGGTAACATGGGGGTAAGTAACCAATTAGAGTTACGATAACGCAAAAGACAATATGGATAACGCAAAAAATGATTTCGATAATTATAAAAAGGATAACCTAGTAAAGCCAAGAGACTTAGCTTGGACTAACTGGGCAAAGTTAGAAAAGATAGGAGATAAAGTACAGGGGTATATCAGAGATGCATTCTATCGTGCAGAAGATGGGCAGTACCAAGCGCAACGAGGGATTACTTTGGAGCAACTTGATGGAGTCCTTATTAACGTAGGGGTTAAGAGACTGCCTTTTATTTTAAACAAGACAGATAATATGCACATAGGAGATCCTCTAACAATCGAGCTTGTGGAATTAAAAGAAAGTGCAACAAAAGGATTTAGTGCAACAAAGATTTTAGGTTTTTTCGGAGTTCAAAAAATTGAGAACTCAGATAATCCTACTGTAAAGGAATTAGACGAACATGACTTTGCAGGTGGAGGTAGCACAGACCCTGTAATATCGGAAAATGAAATTGCTTTCTAATTAAAACAACCATGCCTTAATTGGCTGGGTTCTCATACTTGATTAGAAAAAGTATTTTCTGATAATGGCAGGTATGAGGACTCAGTCCGTTAATGACTAAACAACATTTTAACGAGTTAATGGGGGACGAAGCGAATGTCAATCCGACTTCCTCCCCATTAGCTCGTTATTGTAGAAATATCTTTAGCCCTCTCCCAAGTTAAACTCTTCCTTTTACTATTCTCCATTTCCCACTTCATAGCAGAGGCGCTTATAACAACAAAACCTTTTGGGTATTTTATTATGATCCACGCTGGTGAGTTACGATAAAAGGTAACATCGAACTTATTAGCCATACCAGTATCGGGGTGCTTGTACCAAAAACCTTTAGCGGACATACATTGTAATAAATCATTGAGCTGGGTTACGACCCTGAAAGGAATATTGTTTATAGTTGTTTGCTTTACCTCAATCGGACCACTAGGGAGTGTAGACTCCTCAAGAACCCATTTCTTTAAAAAAGATGTCGTCCAATTAGCCTCACGTTTGTTTAGTTTTTTAGGTAGTGGTGGGAGTGTCATATCGCCATTCTGATGGAATAAAATCTTTTCCTTTATTTATTGTTTGTAATACCGCCATATCGCAACGACCGTGTAATATATAATGATACGATACGGGGTGAAGGTTTTTTATTCTTCTAATCCTAGCTTTCATTTGAACGTAATCCCGCACTGCATAGGACATACTTGCGAATACCGCACAACTAAAAGTATCTAAATCAAATCCAGCACCGATACTCGCTTGGATTATTATATAACATTCATCTGACTCCTGCGCTCTTTGTATTAACTCCTCTTGATTTTTTACTCCACCATGTAACATAAAACATTCTCGCTCTTTAGAAAGTTGCTTATATAATTCCTCTACTTGCTCCACATAGTACGCAACTACTAAAACTTTTCTATATCCTTTCCCTATGTCCTTTATATCCTTTATCTTGTCTTTTTGTTCAAAACGATGTTCATCAAAAAAGTTTTCAAAATCATCAGTCTTCTTTATCTTTTTAATATGTTTTTCTTCTGTAGCCGGTGGTACATAATCCACACAGTCCTTTAATAAAACAATGTCTGAATATTTCTCTAGTACGGGACGTATCTTCTTTCGCCAATCAGACACAGGATAATATGCTTGGCGTGGATTATATGGTCTCTTTTCTAAAACAAAGAAATAATCACGCCATTTTTTAAAGGGTATGAAGTGTCCCGCAAATACCAATAAGGTATGTAAATTATACGGTGTTGAGCGGATAGGTGTAGCCGTTAGAAGTAGCGTCTCTGTCGGATATTCTTTTAACAGGTAATACATATGTTCCGACAATGCGCTTCTATTACTTGTAAATAAAGGGGAAGCTAGACAGTCGGCTTCATCCATAACTATTGCCGTCCACTGGGTATGTTCCATTTTCTTGAATTCCTCTTTTGAAACGACAGTAGATTTCGCTCCCCATTTTATTAACTCCTCTTCCCACTTCTTTTTTACTTGCTTGGGGCAGATGGTGAGGGCGTTACCATCCTTGCCATCCTTAAGCCATAGACAAGCGCAAATAGTTTTGCCAGTTCCAGCCTCGTGTGCCAATAAGTTAGCGCCATTATAATTCTTTAAGAATTTTTCTTGGTGTGGGAATAATTGCATATTATTTCAAGTTATTCCTATAATTCTTGTATTCAATCCATGCTATTTTTAATGTTGTCATATATATATCACTGTCGACATTTAGTGAATAATGCGACAACAACGTATTCTTTGTTTTCTTATCTGGCAAGAAAACATTATCTAATAATTCGTTAGCCAAATCACCAACTGCATCTTTTCTATAATCTTGTTTTATTAACCATTCGTAAAATGTTCTCATATCTTTAAAAATTATCTATATCAGTGCTTTTAATAATGTCCTTAATCAGTTGTTCTGTCTTTTCTGTTGGCAACCATCTTCTTAGTGTCGCACCGTTTATTTTCTTACTCCTATTATCGAGGAATAATATTCTTCGTAATATACTCGATACTTGTAATTCCTCTAGTTTAGATATTTTGTTTAAATGGGCGAATATAACATCGCATGCTTCGTGCAGCGTTATACCCTCATCTCTTCTTTTATCATCGTCTAATTTTACATACCACATCATTATCTTTTCATCATAGTCGCTATATTCACCTCGTGATGACTGCAAATTCTCTAACGACTCTTTCGGATATTCGTGAGTAGTTTCACCGATAATTATTACTCTGTGGTATGCTTCTGCGAACAGTTGATCTCTATTCTCTTTTATCCAATCTATATCAGCAGATTTTTCAAGTTGTACAGGTAACCATCGTCTATTACCTGTATCATCTTTTAATTCTAGCTTGTTAGTAGTTACAGCGAAGACACAAGAGCGCTTGAACTTCAACATGCCTCTTTCATATGGTGGTCGAAATTGGTCTTCTGTTTTTGTTATTTCAGCCTTTAGTTTCTTTACTGATTGTCTGTCAAATATATCACCCTCTGAAAACTCCACGATTATATTCTGCGATACTTGCATATAGAAGTCTTTATCATCTAGCGAATGGGTAGTCTCTACATGCCACGGTGTACCTAGCTCTCTTATAGACGTACTTTTGCGCCAACCTTGGGGGCTTTCAAGGGCTATGACTTCATCAAATATACAACCTGGACGCATTACTCGTTTGACCAATCCTTTTATCCAGTTAGAGCCTATTGCTTGGTGTAGCTCATCATCAGGTGTGCCATATGCATGGTGTAGCCAACTATTCAATCTAGGTGTCTTATCCCATAATAGTGATGTAAAATAATCCCGAGGGGGGTTTACTTTATGATGATATGCTACGGATAATATAGCATCAGTTATCATAGCTCTTGAAACTTTACGGAATGGCTCATACTTTTGAGATACTACCCTTTGTACTTCTACAACAGCATTATCAAATAGATTTGTCCATTCTAGTTTATCCCATATCGTTTCTACCATATGTGAAAAGTCATTTAATCTAAACTTTGTCTTAAACTCATCATCTTGAGATAATACCCTGCATATGTTTTCTAATATAAGTAGGGGATAAGGATTTTTGCCAGTAGATAATAAGAATCGTTCATCGTCTTCATCGGTAGCTATCTTATATGTCGGTGCTGTATATATGTCTGTCGTATTTTGCACAGCGTTATCAAGTGTTCTGTCTTGATAGTCCTTTCTTTCTTGAGTCTTCTTTCTGTTAGCTAGTGGCGATGATAGCCATATTCGGCGCATTCGTTCTGTATCTCTACCTGTCCAAAATGCGAGATGTAAGCATAATGCAAAATCGGCAGATGAATGGTCATCACTATAACTGGATAAATCTCCATTATATAGATTTTTTATTTTTTCTCCATTCTTAGAATTAAATATATGTAGTAAAAGTTTCTCATCATCTTGTTCTATATTAGATGTATTAACTTCTGAATATTGTTTTACTATTTCTTCTTTCTTCCACGGGTATCCTAATGTTTTTATTAAGTCATAAAATTCTTGAGGTTTTATTCCTCTTACTTTTTTAGAATCAATATGTCTATCTTGAGTAAAGGTAAAGTAACGACCATTGTTATATATTTCTATACTCTCATCTTCATTGAAGTGATATTTATTTCTTTCTAATTCTAGAGATTCTTTACATTGAAATAATAAATGTAAACCTGTTTTTGATGGAGAATATTCGCAATAAGTATTTGCCTCTTTTATAAATTGTTGGATATATTTATTAGTGAGTTGACCGTTAGAAACACAGTGGTCAAAATCAATTCCTATTATTCCAACTGTCGGTTCTAGCACAATTCCTATACCATCAAAACCTTTTGCTTTGAGTGTTTCATCTTGAGTTGACCATGTATTAGGATCAGTTGAAGATGCCTTTCTTCCATTTATTTGATATGGAACTTTTGTCTTTCTACCATCAGGGGTATCTTGATATTTCCAATTTACCCAGATTTTTTGTTTGGAAAGCATATTTTATTTCTTATAATAATATGTATATTGTACCATAAGTGTATCTTATGCTAAAAAATAACTGGGGATAAGTGGCAGAAGTAGCACTTGATTTTGTGGTGGTAGCAGATGTTCTGCTACCACTTTTAGCGCTTTGTTAAGCCATATTTTGGGAAAGTAGCACTTCTTTTCGGTAGCACTTCTTTTCCCTACCCTTACAGTACTATTATAATATATATATATATATATATTATATGTTTTTAAGTGCTACCTGCTACTTCTGCTATTCCGTGTTGTAGAATAAAGATATTTTTGGTAGCAGACCATCTGCTACCAGAAGTGCTACCTGCCATACATCTGCTACTTTGTGGATAACTCTCTTTTTAACTTATCGTAAGTAGTGTATTATATAGATATAGTAATAACAAAAAATAAACATTATGGACTACGCAACAAAATCAAGAAAAGATTACTTTTCAAAAAGAAAATTTACAAGGATTAATAACATCTGTGCAAAATGGGGATATTTGATTATAGCTTCAACTGCAGTGGGTGTAATGACTGGACATGTTATTGGATACTTTGTATACTTTAAATAGTATGGAAAAACAAACAACAAATGTTCGAGAGTTTAACGCAGAAGAATTAAAAGCACTAACAGAAGATTTGCAAGAAGTTTTAATAAAACATAACGCCACCATGGGCGTAACTTCTACAATCAATTTAATGAAGGTAATAGAAAAAAAAGATGGAGAGCAACAACAAGAAACTAACGCCGAGACCGATGCAGAGGAAAGCAGCAGAAGCGGTGGTGAAGAATCTTCTAAGTAAGAAACCTAAACATACTGGACAGGTATTGGCGAGTATTGGTTATAGTAGAGGTATAGCTAAAACACCATCAATGGTTACAGAAAGTATTGGTTTTAAAGTGGCTTTACAAGAATCTTCCTTGCTAGATGCTTTAAAAGCACAAGGTATCGATTCAGCTAAAATAGCAAAGAAAATTGATGTGCTTTTGGAAGCAAGAAAAATTGATGGTGATACAGATTATCAAGCTGTGAATAATGGATTAAAACATGCGACTGCAATTTACGGTTTAATATCTCCGACAGGAGAAGGAACAAAGAATACTTATAATTTTATCTTTTCTAGTGATGTACAAAAGAAAGTAGCAGATATTAACTTATCCATTAAAGAAGCACTAATCAATGGCAATACTAAAGAGAATTAAAAAATTGTGGAAGTTAAGCAAAGATGCTAAGCAACTTGCTGAACTTCCAAAAGGAAAAGGGAAAGCGGTATTTTTTAGTGAGGGTACAGATGAAGATTTCATTGAACAGGGACGCAAAGATGCTGGATTATCTGGTTGGTATAAAAGAATAAGAAACTTATGAAGCGACATTCTCCAAAACCAGAGATAGAATTACACCCACATATTCAAATGCTTATTGATTCTCAAGAGAAGAGGACAATAGACAGGACAAGACACCGTGAGAAGCTCAAAATTGACGATGAACGCAATGAAGATATAAAAGCTAGGGAATCATACGGCATCATTGAATTCTTCTGTAACAGGTGCGATGAGGACTTTGCTAACTTCGCACATAAACATGTGGAAGTTGATTGGAGTAACTCGACACAATATGTTGCATACTATAAAAGTAAACATGATTGCGGTAACTGGGTTATCCGACATATTACAGACAAGAACAGCGACCCATACTGGAGCGAATCAGAATTAGTTGCAATAGATAGAGGTAAAAATCACAACGCACTAATTCAAAGTTTTCAGACAGGATATAATTTATTATACGGACGTAAAAACACATAACAATGAATATTATAGGAAACAGAGTTTTATTATCAAAAATAGAAGAAGAAAAAAAAGAAGGATTTCAAACTGTGGAGATACAAGATAGTTTTATATACAAAGGAAGAGTTGAGCAGATAGGGATTCAAAATGAACCATTATTAAAAGTCGGCGCAATAGTTTACTTTGCTAAGTACTCTCCACATACTCAAGATATTGAAGATATGAAAGTGGTTCGTTTAGAAGATATAATCGCAATAGCATAATATGATAAAAGAAATATCTCACGGTTCTGAAGCTAGAACAAAAATAAAAGCAGGTATTGATAAAGCAACAGAGGCAGTAGCCCCTACTTTAGGAGCAGTTGGAATGACAGCGATGATAGAGTTTCCAGGATTAGACCCTATTGACGCAGATGATGGAAAGACAATTCTGATGCACATAGAGCTTGAAGATAAGTACGAACAAATGGGAGTCCAGCGTTTAAGAAAAGCGGCAATAAGAACAAGTGAGGAGGGAGGAGACGGAACAGCAACAACAACCGTCTTAACAAGAGCTTTAGTTGATGAAGCATTTAAACTAGTAGAACAAGATTCATCAATGATTAGAGAAGTAAAGGAAAGATTACAAAAGGGATTAGAGGAGGTGTTAAAACAATTAGAAAACAATAAGAGAGAAGTAAAAGAAGAAGACATAGAAAGAATTGCAACTATATCGTCGCTTGATTCAGAAGTATCTAAACTAATTGCAGAGGTAATTAAAGAGATTGGAGTCAATGGAGTGATGACAGTTGAAAAAGGTTCTAGGATTGGGTATACATCGGAAGTAGTGAAAGGTGCAAGATTTGAATCAGGATTGATTTCACCGTTCTTTATTAATGATAAGCAGAAACAACAAACCGTTCTTGAAAATGCATACATTATTCTAGTGGATAGAAAGGTAAGTATGAACGAGCAAATATTAAACTTGCTTAACTCTATTGGAACAGGTAACGACATTTTATTTATTGCAACTGATGTTGATTCAGTAGCACTTGGAACATTGGCACAAAATGCAGTAAATGGTATTGCTAATATTGCTTGCGTTAGAAATCCTTACAATGCAACACCTGCTAAAGACTTCTTGTTTGATATAGCTTCATTAACAGGTGCTAAAGTTATTTCGGAAGAAAGAGGAATGAAGTTAGATGAGTGCGGTATTGAGGTATGCGGAAAAGCTGAAAAAGTTATTGTTACAAAGGACACAACAACAATTATCGGTGGAGTATCTGATGACTCGCTTGAGTTAAGAATAAAAGAAATTAAAGGACAAATAGAGAGTACAACATCATCTTTCGATAAGGACAATTTAAAGGACAGACTAGCTCAACTAACAGGAGGAATTGGAGTTATTAGAGTCGGTGCATATACAGACACAGAGTTTAATGCAAAACAATATAAGTTTCAAAATGCTATTAACGCAACTCAAGCAGCACTTCAAGAGGGAGTAATAGCAGGAGGAGGTATAGGCTTAAAGAATTGTAAAGTAAAAGAGCCTATGTTTAAAAACATACTTTCAGTACCATTTATGCAGATGGCAAAGAACGCAGGTATAAAAGACGTTGTCCTTAATACTAAAGAAAGTTCGACAGGTTATGACTTTAAGAATAAGAAGATAGTCGATATGTTTGAGGCAGGTATCATTGATCCATTTAAAGTTACAAGACTTGCATTAGAAAGTGCAGTAGCTATCGCTTCATCATTAGTGGGAACAGAGACAGTTATCATTAGTAAAAATGTCAAAACAGACTAGACAATATTACTCGATTCTTGAATGGATTGTAACTGAGGGAATAGTCAACGAGAAAGGAGAGGCTTTTGACTTCAAGGACAGAGCTTTTCTATTGGACATTTTAACGGACTTTTCACCAAATATAGCAGTTACAGCTTGCGCTCAAGTTGGAAAGAGTGTAACTTTCTCGATAAAAGCCTTGTTTGCTATTAAGTATTTACACTTCAATACGATATATACGATGAGCAGTGATAAAGACGTCAGTGAGTTTGTGTCGTCTAAGTTCAATAAGATAGTGCAAGCAAACAGTCATGAGTTTAGTGGTATGCAGACTGATACGATTGAAAGAAAAGAATTCAATGATAGGTTTATATTCTTCAAAGGGACAAACTCAGAGACAGCGGCGATTTCTACAACAGCAGATTTGCTTATCCATGATGAGATTTCACGGTCGAATCAAACAGCGATTGAGACATATAAGTCAAGGACAAAAGCATCAGAGTATAAAGGACGTTGGTTGTTCAGTAACCCTGGAGTAGAGCGTGATGAGCTTGACTTGGCTTTTATAAAGTCTAGTCAGAATGAATGGCACATTACTTGTCCACACTGTAACGATGAACACGAGATGGTATTTCCTGAGTCGCTAGATTTAGAAAAAAAGATTTATATTTGTAAAGAATGTAAAGAGCCTATCGATGACGATGTCCGAAGAAAAGGAAAGTGGGTAGCACAACAACCTTCAAATGCTTACCATGTTGTAGATAATAAGAGAGGAGTTAATGGCTACCACATATCGCACTTAATGTGTGCTTGGATTAGTGCAGAAGAAGTCATTGAAGATAGCGAGGGAGACCCGGAATACTTTAATAACTTTGTGCTAGGAAAATCATATAGTCCTGGAGACCTTTCAGTCTCAAAATCTACGATTCTAGATATATGGACTCCAAAGGATTTGGCAACAAAAAATGTTTATATCGGAATTGATGTCGGTAATATGAAACATTATATTGTTGGTTCTGATTTAGGAATAATTAAAATTGGAAAGTTTACTGAATGGAATGAACTTGATGACATTATAAAGTTTTGGAAACCGACATCAGGAGTGATTGATGCAATGCCAGATAATACAGCGGCGAAATCATATACATCGAGATTTCCTTGGATGAGGATGTCATTCTTTCAAGAGAATACTAATAATCCACAGACGATTGTTTGGTGGGGTAAGGATGAAAAGAAGACTATTGTCTATTCACATAGGGATAGGATAATTGACCAGATGTTAACAGAAATACTCGAAGCAAAGTTCTTAATTGGTGTGAAGCCTGATAAAGATTTTCATGATTTTATTAAACATTTTGAAACATTAAGGAGAGTTAAGGTAACAAATAATAAGGGAATTGAGAGATTTTTATGGGAATCAACGACAGGAAATGATCATTATTGTTTCGCAACTTTATATTATTACCTTGCAAGACTAACACTAGGTTCTGGACAATTCTTTTCAGAGTCAATGTTGAATGAAAGTCCTAAAGTAATCAATGCGGATAATGTTTATGACGTGAGCGTAATGTTTCAAGAAAACAATGAATAAGATACCCGTATTTGTTCCTGATGAGGAACTAAAGATTTATTTATTACTAAAACAGGCAGGAGTTTTTAATGTTCGCAATGGTAGTGTAACAATAAACTTTGATAAGACTGGAGCAGTTGGGAGCGTAACAAGAAGTGATTGTCTGTACTCATATAGACACATGCAGTAATAAAGTGTTATAATTATGGTAACCCTATAACCCTAAACAAAGGTGGGCGAGTCTATTCGACTTGTCTACCTTTTTTTTAATATATGAAAATAGATATCAAAGCACTAAATGATACACAGAAGTTAGAACTGGTAAATAATCGGTGGACTTCTTCTAGTGAGATTTGGGAGACTCTCTCAAGAGTCTATAAAAACAATACTGCTGTTTATGATAATAATGCTGAGTGGTTAAAAAATATTCCTCACAAAAGGAAAGGTTCTATTACACAAGCCAACAGAGTTTTTGTGAACATGGAAGCAGTTATTAACTCTTTGATTGCTAATCCTCCTGGAATAAATATTCTACCTGCTAGAGATGGCGATGAGGCACAAGACTTTGCAAGAAAGCTAGAAAGTTTCTTTAGAAAGAAATACCTTGACTTGAATACTAAAGAGACTATACGAATGGGACTTCGTAATCTTTATTTTGGAAGACTACTCGTACTAAAGGCTTTCTGGAATCCTCTAATAAATGATTTTGATTATCGTTCTATTGACCCCAGAAAAGTAAGATTTGGAAAGTATGCTCGAAAAGAACAAGACTCAGAGTTTGCTATTGAGGAGATTAAAGATAATCTAGCATCTGTAATTGAGCGATTTCCTGAGAAAAAAGAAGAGTTGATGAAAATGTTTGGTATTAAAAGCGATGCTGATTTGTATGTAAAGAATCCAGACGTGAAGTATCAAGAAGCATGGATTCAAGATTATGTCATATTTAAACTAGATACAATCATCCTCGACTGCATTAAGAATCCATATTGGGACTGGGATGGTATTCTTGTAACAGAGGAAGAGGAAGCTGAACTTGATGAGACAGGAGAGGCAGGAGAGGGAGAGAAGCCAAGAGTATTTACAACAGAAAAAAGGAGAGAAAAAATCCAAGAGATAAAACTTCAACAAGACGAGCGTAAGCAGGCTCTATCTCCACAAGTTGACCCCGAGGGAAATCAGGTAATGTCAGAGACACAATACAAGTCATATTACTTCAACTATTTTGATCGACCTCGTAAGCCATACATCTTCGCTACTATTTTCAATAATGAGAATACCCCTATCGGGCGTACAGACATGATTACACTCTCTGCTGAACTCCAAAGAAATATTGATAAGAGAAAAATGGATATTGATGAAAACTGTGATTTGGCTAATGGAATTATTAAGGTTGATGCTGAGGTTATGGGAAAGGCAGATGCACAAAGAATCCGTTGGGAAACTAAAGGTATTATTTGGGGTAAAGGCGTTGTTGCAGGAGTACAAAGAGAAACAGGACAAGCGTTACCAAGTATGGTATTTGATGACATGCTTGACTCACGTTCTGAGATAGATAACATAATGGCGGCGACTTCTGCTTTTAGAGGAGAGCGAGAGGGAACAGAAACAAAAGCAGGAAGACTAGCCTTGATACAGCAATCATTCCTACGATTGAATGAATTAGTGCAGGTCGTAGATTATGTTTCACTTGAAATGTTCTCATGGGGAATGCAACTAGCAAAGACTCGATACACAGAGTATCACTACGCTAAATGGATGGGTAAGGAGGGAGCAAGAGAGGTTATTGAGATTATTCAAGATGACTTTGAAACAGGCTCAGAGATAACAGTTATCGCAGGAAAGACTCTCCCAGTTGATGATGAGTTCAAGTACGAACAAGCACAGAACGATGTTATGCAAGGATTTATATCTCCTGCTGATTACCTTGAAATTGCCAAGTACGACAATGCTAAGGAGCTTGCTAAGAATGCTGTCCTTTACCAACAAAATCCTATGGAAGCCGTAGGACTTACAGAGGGAGATATGCCACTTCCGTTTGCTCCAGGTAACCTGACACCAGATCAGGTGGCTGGTGGGGATCAATCATTAGTTCCTCCAGAAGGAATGCCTATATAATATTATGCATAAAATCAAACTTAAAAAAAGACAAATATTCAACCACAACGGCTCAATGACTATTGATGTAAACTTCGATGACGGAAAGGAGGCATTCAATAGAGCATTTGTCTTTCCAATCGATGCAACAGATATTGAAATTAAAACAGAGATAAAAGAATGGCTTGAGGAAAAGAATGAGTGCGATGATTGTGTTTTTGACTGTAAAGTTTCCATAGATATATCTAAATTAAAAACTAATAGATTAGAGAAAAAAAAATATAAAAAAGCAAAGAATGAATTAAAAGAAATGGTACAACTAATAGCACTCGGTGCCATGATGGAAGATGATGTAGAAGTAGTAGAATTAAGAAGCAAAATAAAAAAAATGTACAAACCAGAATACGCGAGTAAAAAATAACCAGTTGGGGAGGAACGCATCCTACACGTTCAATTATCAAATAATTTGACCAAGCAATTTACACTCAGTCGCAAATCTATATTTTATCGATTATAGACCCAGTGTGTAAAAGGGCAGTCGTAAACATTATTATGGAGCCAGAAGAAAAAATGGATGTTCCACCCAGTGAGGAAAATGGAAATGTTCCATTAGATACACCAAGCGAGGAAAAGCCAGATGACAATCCTGCTGAGGAAGTGCCTGCAGTAGAAGTAGAACCAGAAGAAAAAGACCTCTATGAATTACCAGATGGTAGAAAGGTTGATGCGGAAACGCTTCAATCAGAATGGAAAGAAAACTTTGCTCCTGAATTTACTAGACGTTCGCAAGAACTAGCAGAATTAAAAAGAAATAAAGACTTACCAGAAGCTCCTAAAAGTCCCTACGCTGACCCTGATTATGTCCCCGAATCTTATGAGGAGATATTAAAGGTAGCAGAGCAAAGAGCACTTGATGCGATAGAAGCAAAAGAAACTGAACGACTCACACAACAGAAAGCATCAGAAGATGCAGTAGTTGCGCAACTAGATGAGGTCAAAAAACTTGACCCTCAAGTAGACGAAAACAAACTCTTTTTGCACGCAAACAAGTATGGTTTTAGAGACCTAAAGCAGGCTCACCAAAACATGAGAGATATGTCAAACGTAGTTAAGACAGTGCAGAAGAATACTGCAGTAAATATAGCCAAGCGAGTTGACCCAGTCTCTGTTGCTCCAGGTAGCCCCACAGGTTCAAGACCTGACCCCTCAGCATTTGCATCAGCACAAGAATATTTAAGGAGTCTAAATTAACACTAATATTATGATTTTCAACGAAGCAGTAACAACAACTACTCGAGAATACATACTTCCAAAAGTATACGACCAAGTTACAACAGGTACACCTGGTCTTATGACATTCCTACAGAAGCCAAAAGAATGGACAACAGGAACATCATACAAGTTCGCTATCAAATATACCGACACCACAAATGGTGGAAACATGGGTATTGCTGACAAACTTGATACAAACAGAGAGAATGTACGAGTACAAGCAGAATTTAATTTAAAAGCTACTAACAAACCAGTTGTGGTAGCAATCGCAGAGACAACAGTAAACATGGGAGACGAGCAAATCGTAAATCTTCTTGACACTGAGTTTGATTCACAAGCTCAGTCTCTAATGAACATTATGGGAGAAAACCTATACACAGGTAACGGAACAGGAAATGACTGGGATTCACTACTAAATTGTGCATCTGACTCAACACTATTCGGGACTTATGGTTCACTAGCTCGTTCAACCTACACAGCGTGGGATGGTTACTACCTAGCTTCTACAGGTGCATTGACACTAGCAAAACTTGCAACAGCAGATGATGCAGTAACAATCGGTGTAGATTCACCAGATTTAGCTCTTACTACTAAGGCTATTTGGTCTACATATGAGTCTCTCTTGACACCATCTGTACGAGCAAACTTCTCAACAACAGGATACCCACGAATGAATGCATGGGGAGGAGTTTCTTCAACAGCAGGACTAGGCGCTCAGCAAGGATTTGTATATCTATCATTTAGAGGTACACCAATTGCTAAAGATGAACAAGTTCCATCAGGAAGATTTCATCTTGTGAATACTAAAGGATTTGGTTTTATTGGTTTCAATTACGCAGATGACACAATAATGTCTGTTAACTTTAAGAAGACATCAGACGCAACTCCATCAGGAGTACCTGGAAATGTTAAATCAACTAAAGGATTCCAATTCCGAAAGATGATGAGTCCAGTTGATCAGCTTACAAAAGTTGGTTACTTAATCTATGCAGGAAACTTCGTAGGTACAAACCCACGTCTAACAGGAACACTTAACGGAACAAGTTAATAGCTAACATAAACCTTTTACCTCGCTAGACGAGAGAGGGTAACAAAAAATTATGAGTATATTGATAGAAGATTATATCCCCGTTGTAAAATTTAATGGATTGAATACTGAAAAAGCTATTCTTTCATCATCTGCAACAGCAGGTATTGGATATACAACAGGAGCAGGAGGAGCAGTTACACAGATTACTACAATTACTACAGGGGTAACTGTTAATGGTATGTCAGGTCAGATTACGACAGTGGCATCAACATTAGCAGCCCAAGCAGCAGTTGAGTTTGTGGTTACAAATACATCAGTATCAGCTACGGATGTTATCGCAGTTTCAACAACATATGCTGGTGCAGGTAGTCCAGTAGTATCTGTTGCACAAGTTGGTTCTGGTACATTTAGTATCGTTATCTTCAACGCAACAACAGCCACTACAGCATTAAATGCATTGTTGGTTATCAACTTTGCAGTTATTAAAGTTGCAACAGCTTAGATTATTATTAAGAATTGCTAATTCAAATAGCTTTAGGTTAAGAGCCGACAGCTGAAAAAACTAGACTACGAAATATTCAGGAGAATTATAAGTAGATTTAGATAAACAAATGAACTCAATTACATTTCAAGACGTTTACCAAACAACAACATCAACTCCATTCAAATTAGGGCAACGAGCTTGCACACCTGATGGAAGGGAATGGCAGTTTGCAAAAGCACAAGCAACACTGGCTACATCATTAGTAGCAGTACCAAACGCAGTAGCAACATCTGACCTTTACTCATCTTCAACAGATAACCAAGGAAGAATTGTTTATGCAACAAGAGCAGCAAACAGTTTGACAGTTGGAGCTTTTGAAGATGCTATCGGACAAGTTGATGCAGGAACAGGAGTAGGACAAACATTTAAGATTAGGACTAACAACGCAACTACTTTCACACTTTACCCAGAGACAGCTCTAGGAACAGCATTGGCAGTTGCGGATTCAGACCTAACTTATATCAGTATGAGCTATGTTACTCCATCAGCAGTTACATCTAAAATACAGATGGCACAAGGAATAGCGCAAACATCATTCGCAGCAGCCGACTTTGGTTGGTTACTAACAAATGGTACTGGACGAGTTATAGCTGGAGAAGCACTAACAGTTGGTGGGTCATTCGTAACAGGTGATAACACTGCTGGGCAAGTTGTTAAAGGAACAACAGCTAAAGGTGAATTCGATGAGCAAACTCTAGGTTACGCAGTAATCGCAGGGGCAATAGATGGAGGTTGTACAGTTATGGTAAATATTAGATAGTTTATCGCTTTTACTCTTCAATAGTGGAGAGTAAAGCGCGGTACGTTACCGCAAGGAGAATAACAAAGCTTCTTTTATAAGATTAAGGAAATAAAACAAAATGGCAAATCCAATAGTTTCAAATCCAAATGATTTTAAGGTTGTTACATTTAAAAATGCAACTGACCTTGAATTCACTCCTGCGTTGGGAGCCATGTACGATGGCAGACCTATCTTTGGTACGACAGGAACATCAATTAAACCTGGTGAAAGTATAGTACTCCCATTTCATGTTGGGAATTTGATGGCAAAAAATCTAGCTAAAGTTGTTATGAATGGACAGGCTGTGGAAGATAAGGCAGGAGTTCCAACTGGAGTCTCACTTTGGGATGAGGATAGTTTGCAGAGAATGCAACAATCATTCCTGACAGAGATGTACAGCGAGGAGAAAGCAACACCGATGTCAGATATAGACCGTATGATGGCAAAAGTAGAAGAATACAAAGCTATGGTAGATAAAGTGTTACCAGAATCTGAAAAAGTAGTACTTGATAATTCTTCCAAAGAGAATAAGGAGACTTTAGAAGAAGTAAAAGTGTATAGCGATAAAGCAGATGTTATAGCTGAACTTATAAGGCGTGAAATACCTTACAACGCTCGATTGAGTAAAGATAATCTTGAAGAATTACTCGCATAACAGCGAAAGCTGGTGTGTGAGGACATTAAGGAGGTTCGACTCCTTCCACTAGTGATATGGATATCCAAACAGTAAATAAAGAAAAAATGGAAGCATTAGAATCTCTAGCAAAGACAAATCTTCTAGTTTCAGAAGTAAAAGCTACTCTAGCTAATCTTAAAATAGATGAAGAAAAATACCTTGCAAAGAGAGAAACTAAAGCACTAGCAAGAATTGAGTTTATTCTTGAAGAAAGTAAAAAGATTTCAGAGGATGCATACAAAAACTACAACGATATTCACAATCTTTCAAAAAGTTCTTCGGAATATGTAATATTCCTTACTGAGGTTTACGATGATTTCCTTAAACTTCAAGAAGTTTTTGAGAAGAAGACTGAGGCGTGGGAAGAAAATATAGAAATTATAGAAAAAAATCTAGAGGATATAAAAAGAAATATCAAGGTAGATAAAATTCAATTAAAAAATGATCAGGACTCTATTAACACTAGAAACAAGGAAATTGCACTAGAAAAACGCAAACTACGAGATGAAAGAGGTACATTAGAGAGGACTATTATAAGACTAAAAAACAAGTAATATGGCAGATTTATATGGAATACAAGCAAGACTAGGGGATGGAAATACTCCGTCAATAGCTTCTGCAACGACAGCATTGGTAGAGAATGCATCTAGGGCGTTATTTATGATTCAAAATCTAGGAACTAATGTTTTGTTTGTCAGACTTGGTGCTGGTGCAAGCTCAACCGTCTTTCATTTTGCCCTTAAAGGTGGTACGGGGAATGATGATGGTTTAGGAGGTTCTTTTGTTACGGAATCATCGATTATTTGGACAGGAGAGGTTTCTATTGCTGGAACTAGTCCGAGATATACAGTAATGGAATTAACAGCATAGATAAAATGACAAACGCAATTAAGGACAAAAATTATGTATCAACAAAATTAGGGGTATTATTTTCTGATGGTGTTACCCTTGTGCCTATTGCAATAAATTCTTTGGGTTACATTGCAACAAATGAAACAGACTCAATTAGTTTTACTCCCAATCAAGTGGCGATAAGAGATGAAAACTTCGAGAATGTCCTTATGGCAGTAGATTCAACTGATGCCACAAAGTTGTGTCCAGTTTATGTTGATAGTACAGGAGCGATTTTAATAGGAACTTAACAATAATCAAAATGACTCAAGCAATAAGAGACCAAAATCACGTAACAGTAGCACTAGGTGTATCTAATACAGACAATACAACACCAACGCCTTTCACTGTTGACCCATTGACAGGAAGACTCCTTGTTGATGCTGCGGGGGGAGGTAATACAAACCTTACTCAGTTTGTAGACCAAACACCTTGGAGAATATTCTATTCAAATACACTTGGAGATGTTACAGAATTTGCACTAGGCGCTAGTGGTAAAGTCCTTACATCAGGTGGAGCTTCTGCAGTCCCTACGTGGGAAACTGCAGGCGTAGGAGATGCTCTGACTTCAAATGGATTAAACCAATTTGCTTCTACTACTTCAGCAGAACTACTATCAATCATTTCGGATGCAACAGGAACAGGAGCATTGGTATTTGGAACATCTCCAACATTCATAACATCAATCATTACACCATTAGTTATCGGAGGTACATCTACAACAGCAGATTTAACTTTTAAAACTACATCAGGAATAGGAGAA
>Ga0209284_10003577_pt1 | contig 18964 bp, 20 predicted proteins | sample FRY03_FD_187211 | JGI IMG/M metagenome (GOLD analysis project Ga0209284, IMG submission 187211) | Freshwater microbial communities from Lake Fryxell liftoff mats and glacier meltwater in Antarctica - FRY-03 (SPAdes) (version 2) | ecosystem: Environmental > Aquatic > Freshwater > Ice > Glacier... | reverse complement strand
ACTTCTGACTATAATCATTTGTATTTTGTCTAATGGACTGCCCGGGATTCGAACCCGGAACAAATCGGTTAAAAGCCGAGTACTCTACCATTGAGTTAGCAATCCTAATAATGCTATGAAATAGGAATATCATATTTATTTAATAAAGACAAGTCTTTTTTATTAAAGTACTTTTCTTATATTTTTCTGTAGATTTCTAATCGTTTCTTTTTCTATTACAACTCAGATACTAATCTAACATTGATCTTTTCCAGAAATTAATTTCTTCTATTGAATTAATCTATTATCATAAAGATTGGAAGATTATTTCACTAAAGGACTTGCTTTGTTACTACTATTTTAGTTGTCAATCTTGTCCTAGGTGTCGTAAAAGACTTAATATTTCATTAAATAAATGAGGTTATCTAATCATGCCCAATCTACAGACTATTGCACAACTTGCATCTCTCTTTCTTGTAATAACAGCTGGTCCAGCTATTATTGTTCTCATTGCTTTAAGACGTGGTAATTTATAAAGAAACTCATCTTTTCTTTTCTCCTTATTGTAGATTATATGTATTAAGAGATCTTAAGTACATATAGCCTACAATAAGCTGTTTACTTTTGGATTTGCTTGATGAGATAATCTAGGTTGATTTTTTGGATGCTTCCAGAAAATTCGTTATCGGAAGTCAAAAAGAGCATGCAATGACATTCTTTCCTTTCTCTCATTGGTACACAAGGACAGTTCCAGTATGCCACGGATACTTCGGTTGCTTTATCATCATAATGTCGGCACGGGCACAGAGGAGCTCCATATTCGTCTTTATGTCTGGCGAGTCCTTCAATAACAATAGACGTTACACTTAAATCCGAGCAAAAGAATGTATTTGTTCTTTGTGCGTATGTTTCTGCAAATTTTTGCATAGCTTGTAAATTTTTTGGACTATCCATTTTAATTTTTAATATTCATTTTTCAATTTTCATTCATGTCCTAATAAATTAAGATTTGGTTCTGAAGATATATTTACTTATTTTCATACTACATGATTTGCCGGGTATAATACAGTTGGCTGAAATGCTAGGTACTATAGTGAAACTAGTACGATGTTTCTAAATGTATTTTCTCTATTCGGAGGCGTGTAAAATTATGACGGCTGCTTATCTACCTTCTATTCTTGTACCTATTGTTGGTATTATATTTCCAGGTTTTGTTATGGCTTTTGCTTTTATATACATAGAGCAAGACGAAATTGCCTAAAGAAGCGAAAGTGGCCTTATGCATTTAATATGCATAAGGCCACTTCAGTTTCTCTTTATAAAGATGATCCAACACCGGAGTAGGAACCAAATATAAACAGTCCAACAACTGTTAGTGCAGCTGTTCCACCGACTGTTGCAATAAGCCATAAAGGAATTCTACCTGTACTAGCCATACGATTTTTTTCTCCTGATCTTATATTTTATAGATTTATTGACTCTATAGATTTATTAATTTTTCCATAGTATTATTCTCTACTTTGTGTAGTTCTTAGTTAAAGAAGTAGCTTGAGAATAGAACTGCAAGCACGAAAATTAAAAGTAATCCCCAGAAAAGAGAAGTACGATTTAACTCAACTGGTTGCTTATTAGGATTAGGACCACTCATATTAAACTCCTATCTTTGGATAAATTGCATAGAAGTGATTGCACCAAGGAAGAAAACTGTTGGAACAGCAATACCATGGATAGCTAACCATCTGAAAGTGAAAATAGGGTACGAAATAGGCTGCTTTATTTTACTCATTAAACGCTCCTATGATTATTATAAACCTTTCGTAAGGTCTTCTAGCTCTTGTTTTGCACTAAAACGATCATTAACCAGTGGCACTTGTTGACGTTCTTGTGTAAAGTACTCGTTAGGTCTAGGTGTACCAAAAATATCGTAAGCTAATCCAGTACTAACAAATAGCCATCCTGCTACGAAAAGAGCTGGAATAGTGATGCTGTGAATAATCCAGTATCGAATACTGGTAATTATATCAGAGAAAGGGCGTTCTCCTGTTGAGCCTCCTGACATAAGTATTACCTCCTGAGAAAGTAGTAAAAGGAATTTATAAAGAACTGTTTGATACTATTAGTCCTGTCTGTCAAAGAGACAATTTAGAAGTGTCTAATCTATAGATAGAATTAATGGTGAGAATGTTAGTTAAGCATAATGCTCTTGTCACCTAACATCTACATTATACTGAACAGGCTTTACTATTGTATGATTATATAATAAATAGATAGTGATATACAAATCCTTCTTAGTTAGCTTTAATAAGTAATGTTGGTAGATGAATTCTTTATCTGACTATTTATTTTATAACTATAATTTTGAAGCATTCTCTTCTATTTTAGCTAATGCTTGATAAAAATACTTGATTGACTAGTAGTATCTAAGATATCCAAGTAAATATATGAATACTTAGACTCTTGTATAGTGGATCTCATTTCTTATTATTCTAAAGTCCCAGCACATATCAGTTTAGTACCAATAGCGGGGTGTTTAAGATTTACATCTAATTTCCTGCCTCCCTTTATTCTTCAACTAAGGATCAAATACCTTTCTCTTTTGTCTACTGAATCAAGAATTCTTTCTTTATGCCCGTATTACTTTAATTTTAGAACTCCATAATACAGAATTAATTACTGGTTCCTATATTAGATTCAATTTTTACTACTTATATTAAAAATTTAATCTTTCTCATTAAAATTTTCTTCCTTATAGAAAAGACTTCAAATTTCTTAATACGTATTTCCTATTGAGTATTTTATATAAAAAAAAAGTATTAACAACTTGAAACGAATCTTAACCAAAGAATCTACTGCTAACTTGACGTCACACTCTATTTTTTCTAATGTACTATTGACTACCTTCACAGTTGTATAAAAAAGAGTTCCCACCATAGGTTTTATAATAACTACATTTACACTATCTCAAACTTCATAGCGGGCAGAGGGAATCGAACCCTCAGCATTAGCTTGGAAGGCTAAGGTTTTACCACTAAACTATGCCCGCTCTCTATTCTTATAAAATTATATCACAAATTAATTTCATGTCTATTATTTTTACAAACCCTCTAAAGGGACTTCTAAAAAACTTGCTAGTTCTACTGCTTCTTCCTCTATTTGTGATAAAAGTAGTGGTTCTCCTACTCTTGTTATAGGTACTTCTCGTTGGTCTTTTGTCCGCAAGTAGATTTCTCTCTTTGGATTGATTCCTTCAGATATACTTAATTTGATAGACTTAATTTCCTTAATAGAGTAAAGCAGACAGATCTCCTTCTTCTTTCCAGGGAAACCGAGTCTAAATATTTCTATTTTCTTATTTTTCTTGTCATATAGATTGTATCCTCCACCTACATTTAAGTATATAGTTGTCATAAGAAATGCACTTAATAAGAGGCCAGTGGTACCATAAAATGTCATGACAATGCCTTGAGGAATAAAGACTATTTCTCTTGTATCAGCGAATGGTAGTAATTGAAGTCCTAAGTAGCTAGATAGTCCAGCTAAAAAGAAACCACTTCCGCCTACGAACGTTGTTATTGTCCACAAATAGTTACTAGTTCTTCGTGATCCTAGGATTAGATCGTATCGAACGTCCATAGTTATTTTTTTTATAAGTAAAATTGTGTTTAGTAAGAATGATGCTTAGTTGGACACTGGATCCAATTAAGCACAAATGCTTCTTAAATTAGCCTTATTGATGAAAGACCGAAATATAGACCTGCTGCAAAACCAAAAGCGCAAGTTAATAAAATAATGTAACCTAATAATATACTCATGGTAAGATTCTTTACAAAGTGATAATATATGAAGTATACATTATCGTAACTTCCTTTTATTTAATATTTTACTAAGAGAGTCTTTTTTTTAATCTAATTAATATTGCTAGATCATAATTAGTCAACTGAATAAATGTATTGTTAATCATATAAACAGTAGTATGTCACAATTTATTAAACCGTATAATGATGATCCCTTTGTAGGTAATCTAGCTACTCCCGTGAGTACTTCGAGCTTCACGAGGTCTTTATTGGGTAATTTACCAGCCTATAGACCAGGTCTGTCTCCTCTTTTTAGAGGCCTTGAGATTGGCATGACTCATGGGTATTTTTTAGTTGGGCCTTTTTATAAGCTTGGTCCACTAAGAAACTCTGACGTAGCTCTGTTATCAGGATTTTTCTCTTCTCTTGGTCTCGTTATAATTATGTCAGCTTGTCTCGCTATTTATGGTGTAGTTTCGTTTGAAGAGAGTGAAGCGAGCGATCAACTACAAAGTTCTAAAGGGTGGAAACAATTTACATCTGGTTGGTTGGTTGGTGCAATTGGTGGAGCAAGTTTTGCTTTTATGTTGTTAAGTAATGTACCAATGTTTTAACTACTAATATTCTATAATTCTAGGTCAGATTTTCTTTTATATTCTGACCATAGAACTATTCATTCATCTCATGATAGGTAGCGACTGCAGATGGAGAAACTTGATTGAGGTATCTAAAGATCCAGTATTTGAACACTGTATCTAGTACTACTGGAAAAGTAGCTATAAACAGAAATATCAAATCATGATTTTCTGGCAACCCAAAGTGTCTAAGTCCATTTTCCAGCACTACTTCCCATCCATGCGTTGAGTGGAAGCCAACAAAAATATCAGTGAATAGTATTATTAAAAACGCTTTCGCGGTGTCACTCAAACCATATATTAATTCATTAATAAATGACTTCAAAACTGCAATCTGTCTTCCCCCGGTAAATACTAAGTATGCAAAGCTAATAAAAGAGAGTATGTCTGATAGCAGATTCTTTATTGCATCGGTACTTTCTTGTACATAGAATTGTGCCAGTTCCATAGCTTTATTTTTTACTTCTCTATCAATAGACTCTTGTGATAAGGGTGGGGATTGTCCTATCAAGATTTCGAAATGTATCTTTTCTTCAAATCTTTGTAATTCACCAAAAGCTCTCTCTTCTTGAGATGCATTTAAAAAAATATCCGATTGATTGTCATTCCAAAAGTAATCGATAAAAGGAGAGAATACGAAGTTCCTTGATACTTGATTAACAATGAATGGGACCGTTATTAGTAATATGAGGTATTTGATGGAAGCAGCTGTTTGATATCTTGATACCCTGAACTCTTCTATTATTTCAGATTCTGAATTTGGTTCTAACTCTTTTTTAAATTTTTCAAACGTCTTTGTGATGGAGCGTGGTATTGGACCTGTTTTTTCAAAAGCAGACTGATTAATGTTATTTAAACGCCAATTTTTCATTGATATTTTGCTCTTATTTAATTTATTTTACTTCAATTATTGGTTTGCTTTATATAAAACTAATTAGCTTTTTATTAAATAATCTAACGATATATATAGTCGTTGAGTATGTACATTGACTACATAAGAATTTATTTTTCCCATGATCCAGTTGTATTCTCTTAAATAGCATTAATTGATGAATACTTTTTAAAGAAAAAGATAATTGGAAACACTCAATGGTCCCAATTATCTATCCTTATTTAGATTAGTTGTTAGTTTGCTTAATCGAATGAATTGTATGATACCAATCCATTTTTTTTACATTCTACTCTAGATCTTTTCTGTTTGGGTTTCTGGATGCATCATTAGATAAGAATCCAAATGCGAAAAGAGATACAAACAAAGTCACTGTAGTATAAACAACAATCTTTAATGTGAACATTATCTATCTCCGGGAAATATTTTTCTATCTACACTACTAGACTTGTACTGTTATTATTATATATCTACTTTTTGAATAAAATTAATTACCATGAATCTTTTGCAATTAAATTACAATGATTTTTCTTTTTCATCACTTAATTCTTTCAATTTTCGTAAAATTCTACCAAAATAATCTTGCATGTATCCTTCGAGTGTTGCAGTTTCACTTTCTTCAAATCCAAAAAGCTCATATGTTGTCGTCATATCACTAGTGAAATCTTCTCCAGTTGCTAGTAGTTCTGCAAAAGCTAGTCTCTCAGCTATGTTAGCACCCCATTCAAAGAAACCCATCAATTGTCTGAAAATTATTAGCGCACTGATTGGAATTTTTGTAATTCTCCCAGACTGTCCAGAGAGTCTCTCACATAATTGAATAATGCCTTTAGAATTCCAATTTTTCTGACCAACTAAAGGAAATTTCCGGTACTCGGTTTCTTTTAAAGCCAAGCTCCTTAATGCGAATTTCGCTATATCAGATGTATCTATATAACCGATTGATGTATTTTCTCCAGTTACCCAGATTGGCTGTTTCTCCAGAATCGGAATAGCATATTGACTTATAAGTCCTTGGAAAAAACCACCTAGGTAGAAGATTGTATACTTCAGTTCTGATTTCTGCAGATAAAATTCAATGTCTAATTTTAACTTCACTAATGGTACATCTGAATATTTATCTCCATTGATTACGGAAAAGAATATGAATCTATTAATATCCACAACTTTAGCAGCTTCTATTAATGCTAACTTTCCTTTTAAATCTATTGTTTCTGCATTATATGGATCTGATGGTCTTGCTGTTGAGGCGTCTATTATAGCTGTAACGTCTTTTAATGCTAGAGGTAGTGTTTCAGGTAAACTTAAATCACCGTATACTAATTCAGCTCCCCACTCTCTGAGAAAATACGCTTTTCTTAGGTTTCTCACCAAACACTTCACCTGGTATCCTTCATCTATTGCTCGTCTGACAATTTGTCTTCCTAAAGTCCCAGTAGCTCCTACTATCAATAATGTCATAAATTATCTTTTACTTTTTTATTGTATAGAAAGTCTATCAGATATTTACTTTAATAATTCTAGCCTTTTAATACCGTTACTCTCATTCTTTTAGTGAATAGAAAGGGACTCGAACCCTCATGAAAAAATTCGGCACATTTTGAATGTGCTGCGTCTACCATTCCGCCATCTACCCTCTACTACTTGTGAGTTATCCTAGCATCATATTGCTCATAAAGCGAGGTTTTAGAACTTTTCTGTTTTATTTTTTTTCTCAAGCGTTTGACTTTCGACGTCCGATGACTGCTAGAATGTTTTTAATACATTTTAAAAATTTTATTAGTATGGTTAAAACAAGTGCCTCTTCAAACATTGTCACTGAGAAAGACAAAAGCAGTCTTGATGTGCAAAAACTTCTTTCTCAACCTTACAAGTATGGCTTTACAACCAATGTTGAAGTGGAAGATTTTCCTAAAGGGATCAATGAGAATGTTATAAAAATGATTTCTTTGAAGAAGAAAGAGCCCCAGTTTATGCTTGATTTTAGATTAAGAGCTTACTCATATTGGCAAAAAATGATCGCTCCTACTTGGGCTTCTATTCATTATACTGATATTGATTACCAGAATATTCTTTACTACTCTGCTCCAAAGAAAAAAGTTAATTTATCCAGTCTAGATGAGGTTGATAAAGACATTATATCGACATTCGAAAAATTAGGTATTCCTCTAACAGAGCAGAAGAAATTAGCTAATGTCGCAGTAGATGCAATATTTGATAGTGTCTCAGTAGGAACTACTTTTAAAGAGGAGTTGTCTAAAGTCGGAGTAATTTTTTGCCCGATTTCTGAAGCTTTACAATTACATCCTTCTCTTGTAGAAAAGTATCTAGGTACAGTTGTACCCATAGGTGATAATTATTTTGCTGCATTAAACTCGGCAGTCTTTAGTGAGGGATCTTTTTGTTATATTCCTCCCAATGTTACCTGTCCTCTTGAGCTATCTACATACTTTAGAATTAATAATCAAGATTCAGGGCAGTTTGAGAGGACTTTAATTATCGCTGACATTAATAGTAGGGTAAGTTATTTAGAAGGTTGTACAGCACCGCAGTTTGATACAAATCAATTACACGCCGCTATTGTTGAATTGGTGGCACTTGAGAATGCTGAGATTAAGTATTCTACTGTGCAAAATTGGTACTCAGGTGATATCAACGGTGTAGGAGGAATATATAATTTTGTAACCAAACGAGGTTTATGTGCAGGTAAGAATTCTAAAATCTCTTGGACACAAGTAGAAACTGGATCCTCGATCACTTGGAAGTATCCAAGTTGTATTTTGGCAGGCGATAGTTCTATAGGAGAATTTTATTCTGTTGCTTTAACAAATCATTATCAACAAGCTGATACCGGTACGAAAATGATTCATGTGGGTGCTAATACTAGAAGTAGAATTGTATCTAAGGGTATATCTTCTGGTAATTCGAAGAATACTTATAGAGGGCAAGTCAAAATTGGTCCTAAAGCGCATAATAGTGTAAATTATTCTCAGTGTGATTCAATGTTAGTTGGAGATAAAGCACAAGCAAATACTTTTCCATATATACAGGTAAATAATCCTACTAGCACAGTCGAACATGAAGCTTCTACTTCCAAAATAGAAGAAGAGCAGTTATTTTACTTCCTTCAGCGTGGCATAGACATGGAATCTGCTATTAGCTTGTTGATTAGTGGTTTTTGCAAAGATGTTTTCAGTGAACTGCCTATGGAGTTCGCTTTAGAAGCAGATCGTCTCTTAAGTTTAAAATTAGAAGGAACAGTAGGATAAAAAAAATATGGTTAATAATTCTCCTATACTTGAGATTCAAGGGTTGAAAGCTTCAGTGAATGATACTCAAGTTATTAAAGACTTGAACCTTGTAGTAAATGCTGGTGAAATCCACGCAATTATGGGAAAGAATGGGTCTGGCAAAAGTACATTTGCTAAGATTGTAGCTGGACATTCAGCTTACAGGGTTACAGAAGGTGATATTTTATTCAATGGAGAATCTATTCTCGATATATCACCAGAAGAAAGGTCTCAAAGAGGAATTTTTTTAGGTTTCCAATATCCAATAGAAATACCTGGAGTTAGTAATGCGGATTTTTTACGTCTCTCTTGTAACGCAAGAAGAAAGTATCAAGGTTTTGATGATTTAGATCCATTAGAATTTTTTGAGTTCATCACTGAAAAACTTCAGTTAATTAATATGGATCCTGCATTTCTTAATAGAAGCGTTAATGAGGGCTTCTCTGGTGGAGAAAAAAAACGTAATGAGATACTACAGATGGCTGTTTTAGATACAAAATTATCAATACTAGATGAGACTGATTCTGGTCTGGACATTGATGCTTTAAAGGTTGTTGCTTCAGGGATTAATAGTCTTGCTAATGATTCTAACGCAGTTGTTCTAATTACACATTATCAAAGGTTACTAGATTATATTGAACCAACTTTTATACATGTAATGCAAGACGGGAGAATTATAAAGACTGGAGATAAATCATTGGCTAAAGAATTAGAAACTAATGGATATGATTGGTTAAAATAACCCCTTAAAGTTATTAATAATTTAAAGGGGGTACTTTTTATTCTAACGATTAATTAAGCAAAGCTTTGCTTTGTATTAGCAATAACTTCTTTCAATATTTCCTCCGCTTCTGGAGTAAAAGTCTTAGTATCTCTAATAATTTCTGCGTATTTTGGTTTTGAGTTTCTTAAGTTATTTCTCAGAGCATCAACAAAATTCTTTACTTTAGTTACTTCTATGTCATCTAAGAAACCATTAATACCTGTGTAAATTATGGCTACTTGTTCTTGAACTGGAATAGGAGAATTTTGAGCTTGTTTCAGAATTTCTCTTAATCTTTGTCCTCTAGCTAGTTGGTTTCTAGTTGCTTGATCTAGGTCAGAAGCAAATTGAGAGAATGCTTCTAACTCTGCAAATTGTGCCAATTCTAGTTTTAGTTTACCAGCTACTTGTTTCATTGCCTTAATCTGTGCAGCTGAACCAACACGTGATACAGAGATACCTACGTTAATAGCTGGCCTAATTCCTGAGTTAAATAAGTCACCAGACAAGAAAATTTGTCCATCTGTTATTGAAATAACGTTTGTCGGAATATAAGCAGAAACATCACCAGCTTGTGTTTCGATGATCGGTAATGCCGTCATACTCCCTCCACCTAATGCATCACTTAGTTTAGCAGCTCTTTCTAATAATCTAGAATGAAGGTAGAACACATCACCAGGGAAAGCTTCTCTTCCTGGTGGTCTTCTTAGTAGGAGAGACATTTCTCTGTATGCGTTCGCTTGCTTAGATAAGTCATCGTAAATAACAAGCGTAGCTTGTCCTTTGTACATGAAATATTCAGCAATAGCTGCTCCTGTATAAGGTGCTATATATTGTAATGTGGCAGGATCATCTGCACTTGCGGAGACTATAACAGTATAATCTAATGCTCCCTTATCTTGCAATGTTGTAACAAGGGAAGCTACAGTTGATGCTTTTTGCCCAATAGCAACATAAACACAGACTACATCATCACCTTTTTGGTTGATGATTGTATCAATGGCCACAGAACTTTTACCTGTTTGTCTATCTCCGATAATCAGTTCACGTTGTCCTCTACCGATTGGTATCATTGAGTCGATTGCCGTGATACCAGTTTGAATCGGTTCACATACAGATTTACGAGAGATAATACCAGGTGCCATTGACTCAATCAATCTTGATTCAGAACCCTTGATATCCCCTTTTCCGTCGATAGCTTGCCCTAGACCATCTACAACCCTTCCTAGATAGTCTTGTCCGACCATTATTTGAGCAATCTTTCCTGTCGCCTTAACAGAACTGCCCTCTAGTATTGCTCTACCAGCTCCCATTAGTACAACACCTACGTTGTCGCTCTCAAGGTTAAGTGCAATACCTACAGTTTTATCTTCGAATTCAAGTAGTTCCCCAGCCATGACTTGGTCAAGTCCGTAAACACGGGCAATTCCATCTCCTACTTGAAGGACAGTACCTACATTAGCTACTTGAACACCTTGATCGTATTTATCAATTTGTTCACGAATAATGCTGCTGATTTCATCAGGTCTAATGTTTACCATATCAATATTTGTCTATTTTGATAAATTATGTTTTTTGCTAAGAGGTATTGTTACCTATCGGGAAGATGATGCTCCTAAGTGTGAAGCTAATTTTCTTAATTGACCCTGAATACTAGTATCTATTATTCGGGAACCAATTTGAACTGTAAACCCGCCAATTAAACCTTTATCCACTGTAATTTCAAGTTTTACTTGCTTGACATTGGCCATTGATTTTAGTTTTTCAACCAGTGCTTCTTGCTGGCTATCAGACATATCGGAAGACGTGATGACGTGTGCAACTTCTACAGATGCTTGCTTGTAGGCCATCTCTAATCCTAAGTAAGTGATTGTCTCCAAGCAGTTTATTCTTCCTTTATCACATAGCACTAGTAAGAAATTAACAGTGTTATCATTAATTCTTCCTTGGAAAATTGATTTCACTATGTTTTTTTTTCCACCCAATGGTATTAAAGGATTAGAAAGGGCCTGTGTTAGATCTTTGGATTTTAATGTTGCTTGGATAGATATTAGGTCAGATATTACCTGATCTAGTGATTCTTTGTTCGACGCCATTTGAATAAAAGCATTTGCATAGGGCTGAGCAACTTTTACATTTTCTGCCATTATAATTGTCCTCCTAACTGAGCAATATTATTATCTAGGACTTTAGATTGAAGGTTAGGAGTCATATAATCTTGTAATTGAGTTGAAACTCTTTGAATAGCAAGATTTGCAATACGTTGCTGAATTTGCTTTTTTATCTGCAATTCAGCTTTTTCTATGCTGCTTTTACCGTTGTTTGTTAATCTTTCGATATCTAGCTTTCCTTGAGCAAGTATGGTTTCCTTAACAGTACGAGCCGTGATACTTGCCTCCTTTTTGATCTTCTCTATAACACTCTGAGCTTGTGTCAGTTGTTTCTCTGAATTTAAAAGTCTAGTACTAGCTTGTTGTAGTCTCTCTTCAGCTTCTTGGATAGCTTCAGTAACCTTTTGTTGTCTAAGTTCCAGTGCAGAAGTTAGGAAATTTTGACCTAAGTAGAAAACACCACTAAGTAGAAGTGCAATGTTTATTACATTGGCTTCTAGGAAATTTGAATTAAATCCGAACTCTTTTCCAGAAGATAGTTCTGCAAGAGCACTAATCAGTAAAAAATCACTCATACTATATATATTTTACAAACAACTTAATAATTCATGATGATCGTTAATTTACATCAACAGATTTTTAGAACCTATGCAGTCAATTTACCACTCAACAGTTTATTTTTAATTTGTTCACTAAGAGTATTCACTTGCTCTTCAAGAGCTAGTAGAGCTTTCTCCTTTTGTGTGTTTAACTGTTCTGTAGCTTCATTTACTAGTGCTTCAGTGTCTCTTTGTGCTTGCTTTATTTCCATCGCAACTATTTCTTGCGCTTCTTTTTGAGCTGAAGTTATGATTAACTGTGATTCACGTCTTTCTTGGGATAAATCTTGTTCATATTGCTTTGTAATTCCTTCTGCTTTTGCTAATGTTTCAGAAGCTTCAGCCAAATTTTTACGAATATATTCATCTCGTTCATCTAATACCTTAGCTATAGGAGTATAAAATACAAGGTTCAGTACTACCATTAGCAAAAGTATCTGTAATGCCATCAAAGGAAGTGTAGCATTGAAATCAAACAAGCCACCTTCTTGCTTAGTAGCAGCCTCTTGCGCTAACAAAAATATCAGATTTGTCATTATTAATTATTTTTTTATAATGGGTCCTTAAAAAAATGTTGTCACTCTAATACCCTAGTCATTCTTTTTATAACTAGGGATACCAAAAAATATTTAGCTTGTAAAAGGATTAGCGAAAAGTAACGCTAGAGATACAACTAGACCATAAATAGTAAGTGATTCCATGAATGCTAAACTTAGCAGCAATGTACCACGGATTCTACCCTCAGCTTCAGGTTGACGAGCAATACCTTCAACAGCTTGTGCAGCAGCTGTACCTTGTCCAATACCAGGACCAATTGCAGCTAAACCAACAGATAGACCAGAAGCAATAACTGAAGCAGCAGATACGATAGGATTCATAAAATTATTTTAATAGTTATGATATTTATAGAAATTAAATTATTTCAGATACTGATTTTGATATGTAATATTAATGGTGATCTTCTAATGCTTCACCAATATAAGCTGCAGAGAGAGTAGAGAAAATGAGTGCTTGTACAGAGCTAGCAAATAATCCTAGAATCATTACTGGTAATGGTATTAAAATAGGTACTAATAAAGCAAACACTGATACGACTAGCTCATCTGCAAGGACATTACCGAAAAGGCGAAAACTTAAAGATAAAGGTTTTGTAAAGTCTTCAAGAATATTGATAGGTAAAAGAATAGGACTTGGCTGAACATATCTAGCAAAGTATCCAATTCCTTTTTTATTAATTCCTGCATAAAAATATGAGAAAGAAGTTAATAATGCTAGAGCAACAGTCACATTGATGTCATTTGTGGGTGCTGCTAATTCTCCTTCTGGTAAAGAGATTAGCTTCCAAGGTATCAGTGCACCTGCCCAGTTTGCACCAAAAATAAATAAGAAAACCGTGCTAACGTACGGTACCCATGGTCTATACTCTTCTTCACCAATTTGGTTTTTAGCAATATCCTGTAAGAATTCATATGCATATTCCATAAAGTTCTGCAACCCTTCTGGAGTTTGTTTGAGATCTCTAGTTCCAGCAACTGCGAATGTTAATAGTGTCGATATCACTAACCATGAAACAATAAAAACCTGTCCATGTAGTTTTAGTCCTGCAATTTCCCAATAAAGGTGCTTTCCAACTTCAACTTCAGCAAGTGAATAAAAGGAGTTGAAAGCGCTAATGTTATTCTGATACATAGTTGAGTATAATTCTTTTGCATTTTTTTAATGTTAATTTAGAAGAAAAGCATAAACTTAATTAACACACATAAATTATACCTTTGAAATCTAGGTGTGAAAAAGCTATCTCTGAGAGTCACACTCTTTAATAAAATATTACATTCATTACGCACTAACTATATATTTTTATAGAGTCATCAATTGTCATTGAAATTCTTACTTTTATTAATATCTAATATGTTACGTGTATTAGAGTTCATTTGTAATTGTCTTTTTTATAAATAAAAGTAATAGCTTAATAGGTATATTATTTTTTCATCATTTTTTCGACTTCATCACTAAAGCTTTCATTCTTCTTCTCTAATCCTTCGCCTAGTACGAATCTCTCAAATCTGCGGATTTGTATATTTTCTCCCAGAGTTGAAATATTTTTTTTTACTAACTCTTCTATTGTCACAGAAGAATCTCTTATGAATGGCTGATTTACTAGTACCATTTCTTTTAACCTCTTTTGAATTCTTCCTTCTACTATTTTTTCTTTGATTTCACTAGGTTTATTACCTAAGTCATCCTTCTCAATCTCTACTCTTCTCTCTCTTTCTGCAGTTTCAGTTGGTATGTCATCCGCGTTGATGTATTGAACCTGAGGACATGCAGCTATTTGCATAGCAATATTTCTAGCTAGTTCCTGGAACTCAGGTCTTCTAGCTACAAAATCTGTCTCACAATTTACCTCAACTAATATTCCTAATTTTCCGCCCATATGTATATATGCTTCAACAATTCCTTCTGTAGCAATGCGTCCAGATTTTTTAGCAGCTGTCACTAAACCTCTCTTCTTTAATGCTTCTTCAGCTTTCTCAAAATCTCCATTGGCCTCTTGTAATGCTTTCTTACAATCCATCATTCCAGCAGATGTTTTGTCTCTCAGCTCTTTTACGATCTTTGCAGAAATTCCAGCAACCATATTTTTTTCTAGGATATAAATTTAATATATAATTTAAAGAGATACTGAGTGCTTAATATATTTCTATCTCTTCCTTATCTTCACTTTGAATTTTGCCATTTCGACCTTCACAAATTGAATCTGCGATCTTGCCAACTATTAACTTGATAGACCGGATAGCATCATCATTTCCTGGGATTGGGATATCAGTCACATCTGGATTACAGTTGCTATCTAGAATTGAGATAATTGGTATTCCTAGAGTAATACATTCCTGAATTGCTGTACTCTCTCTTTTTTGATCTACTATCAAAACAAGATCGGGTAAGCGTTTCATATCTTTTATGCCATTTAAATTTTTACGTAGTTTATCTAATTCTCTCTTCAGTATCGCTGCTTCCTTTTTTTGCAATTGGTCTAAATAACCGCTTTCTTCTTTACTCTCTAAGTCTTTTAATCGCTCTACTCTCGTTCTGATGGTGAACCAGTTTGTAAGAATACCACCTAACCATCTTTGATTGATATAATGTGCTCCACATCTTTCTGCTTCTTGTGCTATAACTCCAGCTGCTTGTCTCTTTGTTCCCACAAATAAGAATTTTTTTCCTTCTTCAGAAGCTTTGCGTACAAAATTGCATGCTTCTGTCAATAATTCTGCAGTTTGAACTAAATCTATTATGTGTATGCCATTACGTTCTGCATAAATATATGGGAACATTTTTGGATTCCACCTTCTTGATTGATGCCCAAAGTGAACTCCTGCCTCTAATAATTCAGCTAATGTTACAACAGCCATGTTTTTTCTATTACAAAGTAAATATTAATTGGAATATAGATAATCTTTGAATGTTGACTCATTTGAGTGAACGTTAAATACAGTTTTTATATTGATATTAATAATCTTAGTACATCTATTCCTATATTTGCATTAATAGCGGAGAGATTTACATAAGATTTTATTGCATCCTATTTAATTATTACAAAAACTGTTACTTAGATGTTAGACCCATCTCAGTAGACGATACGATGGCATTAGCTTTCGTCGATGAATTCACTTATTCTCAGAATCTATCCTATAAGCGATTGACTAGTTTCTATTGTACTTTTAGATCGTCTTGTAAATATTCAGAGCTCTCGTTCACTCCAAGATTTATTATTCGCTTGTTCGAGTTTTTGTTATCAAAATAATATCCATCTTTACTCTTTTTTTCATCTCTACTAATTTTTGATATTTCAGTGTATGAATTAAATCCTGTTCCTGCTGGGATTAACCTTCCTATTATTACATTTTCTTTTAATCCTCTTAACCAATCTGCTTTTCCTTCTATAGCAGCTTCTGTTAAAACTCTAGTTGTTTCTTGGAAACTAGCTGCTGATATAAAGCTATCTGTATTAAGAGAAGACTTAGTAATCCCTAATAATGTTGGCGAATAAGTTGCAGGTATACCCCTGGTTAGTAACATTGCTTCATTAATGTTCTCAATTTGCTGTAATTCAACCAATTCTCCTGGCAGTAGAGTTGTATCTCCACCATCTTCGACCCTCACTTTTGAAGTCATTTGTCTTACTATTACTTCTACATGTTTATCAGATATTTCTACATTTTGTGATTGATATACATTTTGTACTTCATTAACTAAGTATGTTTGCACTTTTTGTAGACTTATCTTAGAAGCTTCATATATTCCTAGGACACTGATGTAGAAGTTAAAATATAAACTTAGCATTTCGTGTGGGTTAGGTGATCCATCAGTTATTGCTTCTGCTAGTAATATACTCTCTCCATGTGAAACGATTACTTTTTGGGTACTATTGATAGCATATTCATTTATATTTCCATCTGTTTCCAGTATTTCAACGTGATAGTTTTCTTCTGCGTCATACCAAACTTTAATCTTTCCTGGTCTTTGCGTCAGTTTGCAAGCCTCTTTAGGCCTTCTTGCCTCTAGAATTTCTTCAATTCTTGGTAAACCTTGTATGATATCACCAGTTTTTGATCTCTCAAAAACCAGTATTGCTAATGTATCTCCGATTTTTATAAGGTCTCGGTTCTTTGTCTGTAGGATGGCGCCAGGTGATACTAGGTATGGATGTGCTGAGCGAATCTCTACTTTGTTATTTCTTAGTGCTATAATTTGACCAGATTTTCTTGCTACGATATTTGGAGCAATCTGATCACCATATCTAACCAATTCTCCTTCAGATACTTGTGATGTTTGACCATTTAGATCGATAATTTCTTTGTCTGTTTCTCTGAGTACAAGAATTTTTTTTCCTGATTGTCCATTATTGTTAATATTCTCAATTTTTCCTTTAGACCTGGAAATTAATGACGTTTTTGCAACAAGAGTTCCTGACGTAATTTCTTCTCCATCGCTCACGCAAAAAACTGTTTTTGTATTTTGTTTATTGTTTTCACCAAAGGTGTCGTGTTTGATTTGTAAATTTTCTAGTATAGCTATCTGCAGCCTATACTCTCCACTTTTGTTACTCCCGAGAAACTCTACATCAGCTGAACCGTGTATTTGATCAGAACATATATCTACAGTCAAATATGTTTTAACTAAATCTATTCCCTTAATAGATTCTATTCTTTCTCCTTCTTGAAATAATAGATGTTGTACTAAGTTGATGTTAATAGATTGATTTCCATTTATTGAATGTTCTGTTTCTACTAGAAACTGTTTTTTATCTACGTAATATTTATCGATGGGCCTAATTAGTATTCCTTGTGGAATCTTCTCTATCAACGATGTACTATCGGCAGGTATACCTTCCTGAATTTCTTCTCCTGCCTCAATAATTCTTGGTAGAATGTCCTCTTTTCCTATTGAATTAATAGTATTTTCAATAATTCTTCCTATCTTGATTATTAACTTTTCAACAATTCCATTTTCCTCTACGACCTCTAAGTATCCTGAATTCTCTGTTCTTACATCTTTAATAATTTCAGTTCCAGCTTCTACATAAGTATTGTTTCTCACCATTAGTAGAGAGATATCTTTTTTTATTTCATGTGTTTCTTCTGGAATCCATAAAATATGATGTCTATCTTCTAGATCATTTAAGGTATTTTGATATTTTATTAATCCTCCAGTCTTTGTTTTATATTTAGTGTCTACCAGTTCTCCTATTATTTGCGAGCTATTTATTTTATTACCAGGAGAACATAACATTATAAATTTATTTCCATTTGAGAAGTCTAAAAAGAAGTTCCCTGTAGTTTCATCAGTCTCATACTCATTCTTGATCACTGCATCTTTTATAAATACAGAGGATGTGACTATGTGTATCTCGTTTAGTTCATCAAATTGTTTTTTCTTATTTAGTCTGACGGTACCACCATAATCACTGATAATATGGGTTGTTGCTAATATTGTATCCTCCGAGATTTCATCTCCCTCTTTTATCTCTAGTTGAGCTGATTGTGGCAAATTATGTACTTCGCCTGAAAGTATCCAGATTAGTCCCCCTTTTCCCGTTTTTGTTGTTATGTTTCCTTGTCTATCCACTCTTTCTTCAGCAGTCAGATCTGAAAAAAAGACTTCTCCCGAACTTTCAGTTAATAAATCTTTTGTAGCTCTTTCTGTTATCGGATTTGTTTTTGTACTAATTTCGCCTATTACTTGTCCATCCTGGAATTGTTCATTATCGTTAATAAATAATATCGTTCCTTGGGTAAACTCTATTTTCCTTTCATTACATTGATAATCGTATAGTGATAGTTTATAACTTGCTTCTAATACGATTGCCTCCTGTCCATGTCTAGTCCTAATTAATCTTGATCTTAAATTCCTAGGAATTCTTATAATTCCATTGAAAGGAGCTTTAATTTGTTCTGCTAATTCTCCAGTGAATACTCCTCCAGTATGGAATGTTCTCATTGTTAATTGTGTACCTGGTTCTCCTATCGACTGTGCTGCAATGATACCGACAGCTTCACCTAGGTCTACCAGAGAACCATGAGCGAGGTTCCATCCGTAACAAAACTGACAGACTGATCTTGCTGAATCACATGTAAGTGGTGATCTAACACTCACAGATTTGATTCCAGCATCTACTATAAGCTTACTAGTTTCATAATCTAAATCTTGATTTACGTGAGCTATAACGCCACCATCATGTGGATAATACAAAGTTTCAAATAATACTCTGCCAACCAAGCGGTTCCCTATAGGAATTATTATTTGATTATTTGCAATCATATCTTTTATAATAATGTTTCTCTGAGTTCCACAATCAATCTCCCGAATAATTATGTCTTGAGCAACATCGACTAGCCTTCTT
>Ga0209284_10003575_pt1 | contig 18969 bp, 15 predicted proteins | sample FRY03_FD_187211 | JGI IMG/M metagenome (GOLD analysis project Ga0209284, IMG submission 187211) | Freshwater microbial communities from Lake Fryxell liftoff mats and glacier meltwater in Antarctica - FRY-03 (SPAdes) (version 2) | ecosystem: Environmental > Aquatic > Freshwater > Ice > Glacier... | reverse complement strand
GGTTCTAATTTTTCATTTACAACTCTATTAGTCGGTTTTTTTTCCCAAATTTGAAATATACAAGGAACATTATGTTCTACACCATCTACTAAAAATGATTTGTCTGGTAAATCTATTTCAAATATAAGATGAAAATTTAATGGAAATGTTTTTTTTAAACTATCTTTTTTGAAACTTTTAGGTAATATAAATGAAACACTATCACAAAATTCACAAGATTTTTTTATAAATTTAATTGCTAATGAAGATTGACGACCAAATGGAGGATTGCCTATTATATGTATTTTACTAAAAGTTTCCTTAATAATATCATAGTCATATAGTAAATAATCTTGTTTTATTATTTCATCATTATCTGGTTCTAAATCATAGAATTTAAAATTACTCGTTATTGATTTAATACCTGTAATAAAAGAACCATTACCAGCACTTGGTTCTATAATCAATTCATCAGGATTTATTTGTATATATTTTTTAACGTTATTTAAACATAACTCAACAACAATATCCTTTGTATAATATTTATCAATATTATTACGATTTAATCCTTTTGTTTGTTTAGTTTCCATATTAGGTGTAGTTTGTTGGTTTATTACATTATTATTATTTATCATATTTAATTCAATTTTTTCTTTATTTATAAGTGTATTATCAGGTAATATAGTATTAAGTTTGTCTTCAACTGCTTTATCAATTAAGACCTTAATTTTATCGGCATTATTTTCGCACATATTTTTTCCGTTTTTGATGTTGAGTATAATGTGATTTTTGGGTAAAAGTTTTATAACATTTGTCGCAACTATAATTAACCATTTTAGTTATTATAATATATACAAATATTATTTTATATTGTTTAACTAAAAAATAACTAAATTAGTTATTCCTAAATTATTTCAATAAAATACAATTTACATTTTAGACAAAATCGGCGTTTGAAATGTAAAAAGGTGTAAAAACATCCCCTACATATGTAGGGGATGTCTACATAAAAAAGAATGGATAACAACTATAATAAATATAGCTAGGTCATGTAGGGTAAAATAAACAGGTTAATCAATGTCCAGAAAAGTAAAAATGCGTATTTTTTATATGGATTTGTCGTTTTTGGAGGATAATTCACCAGACACAATAAATATATTTTCGTTCTTATGTAAACATATTTATTCAGCATATATACTTTTTCTTGTCTTCACTATCCAAGTATACAGTTTTACTTATTGACCTGACAACTTTTCCTGTTTCCTTTTCATCGTATTCTATGTCCGTCATGATATTACAAACCAGTTCTGTGAATTTTATTTGTTTTCTCTCTATCGTATCCCATCCATCATTCGCTTCTTTCCATTTACTAATCAATGTTCTTTTCTTTCTTATTAGATTTGTTATACCTGCTACTACTTTCAACAATTCTGTATCTTTTTCCCATACATTCGATTCCTTTACGTAAAGCGTTTTTCTCGTAGCATCCGTACAATGTATGGGTCTTTCTAATATATCTAGCTTACTTAGGCCATTCGTTATCATATGTGTGACTGTTTTAGTTAAGCCATTTTCAATTGTGCTATCATATGTTGCTGCCGTAATAGGTAATGATTCTATAAAATCTGTCAAGTTCATGGCATTCTTACAATGCTCATTCAAAAACATTTGAATATTAAACTGATTGTTAGTAGTGTTATGACTGTTTGTATTCGTCGTATTGTTTGTTATACTACCTAATGCTGGCATTATTTCCATCATTTTTTCCATGACATCTTTGTTCGTTGTTGTTATACTTGACATAGAATTATTTATTTGTGATACTAGTTCTGCCATAAACTCTTGATTTTTTGTCATAATTAGCTCTACTAACTTATGTGTTATATCAGTTTTGTCAATAGTTGTAGCCGTATTCGTTTTATTTTTTGTGTTATAGGTTGATAGACACACATCACATTTTTTTTGATGTTTCCACAATCCAGAATTTGTTTTGAATTCTTTACAACACTTATTACATTTGTAAATGATTGCGTTTTTTTCATTTCCATTGTTTCCATATATTTCCTTATTGTGTTTAAGTCTCATAATATGTCTGGTCCAATCACTTTTTTTACTACATATAAAATCACATTTTTCACAATAAAATAATTCCGCGTTTTTTAGTACATTATTTATTTCCATAATTTCATATATATAGGAAATATAAAAAACGCCTAAATACTTTCGCATAAAAAACACAGAAAACCAAAAAAAATGGCATAACAAATATTTCCAGTCCAAAACGAAAACGAGAGCATTATGCTCTAAAACGCATTTTCACGCTTTTTCCAATCCTATTTTCAAAAATAAAAAAAACACACAAAAATACTGTGTGTAATTTTTTAAAATCGAAAATCAAATTGAAAAACACGAAAAAAGTGACTTTGCTACATTCATCAAAAGCAGACACCGGTTTTTCTCTTCAAAACCTTCCCTACATATGTAGGGGACTACCTACATGGACTTACATAACCTACCTGTTTCTGAAAAAGACAAAAAAAGTATGTAGTTACATTTTACCTACATAAAAACGATGCCCCTAAAAGCGGAAATACGTGGTTTATTTACACGTTTGTCCTTTTTGGAGGATAATTTATATCGGCGCAAAAATAGGATGTTTATGTGAATTTATTCTGTATTCTTTGTAAGATATCATTATTATAGATACCCATTGGTTTGTAATTCTTGGTCGAGTTGTAATCTTTATCTTTGTCTTTGTCTTTGTCTTTGTCTTTGTCTTTGTCTTTGTCTTTGTCTTTTCTAATAACAATATTCATTCCATTATTGTTTAAAAGTGTATCATCGACGTTGATAATGGTTGTATTTTCAATTTGTGGATTATTGTCACTAGTATTGCCATGGCCATCAATCACTTTACCAGTTTGTTTTTTATACTCTTGACGCACATAGCCTGGTATCCAATGCGCCCAACTGATAAATACAAGATTAGGATGTGTATAACGAACCACTAAATCGTTTTCACGTAATTTCCGTATAATATATCCGGTGCATTCAGCAACATCATATCTAGAAACCCCAATCATAATTTCAGGGATAATATACCATATAAACTGTTCTTTACCTCTATTTTGATTAGAGGTTATTTTAATTTTATTATGTATGCGGTTTAAAATTTTATTGTATAATATCAACTTGCTTTCAGCAATTTCTCTCTTCTTTTCAAATAAATCGTCCAAATTAATTTTATCTGTTAAATCATTCTCGTCAGATAATGTAAAAATATTCATATTATTTTGTAAATAGAAAAAAATAAAATAGAAAATACGTTTTGTTTACAACATTACAAAAACCTAAATATAGTCTGAAAAATAAATATCTAGCGGAAATGTATAAGTTAAAACAAAATGGCCGAAATAAAAGATACCAAGTTAACCATGTTACTAATGTTTATATTAGTTGTAAAAATTTTATGGATACTTTCATTATTTAGCTATTTCGTAATTAAATTTTATGATCCAACTAAGTATTCACAATATCTTGAACTCGTTGACATGCTTGCAGATTTATTACACACTACATTTATCTTCTGTATAGGAATATTATTGGTATATTTATATAACCATTTAAGACCATCAAAAGTTTGTATAGAAGGACATACAAAACTATATTTGTATACTTTTGGTATTTTGTCCATAATTGGAAGTATACAACACGCCTTTCGTAAATGTTATTTTAGTGAATATAACGAACTGACGAAATATTTGTAATGTAATTACATATTAAAAATACTTAATAAGATGTCAATAATCATATGTATCAAGTAAATATTTATGATTAAACATTTGGTTATAAGTGGCGGTGGTCCTACAGGACTATTATATTATGGTGCTTTGAAGCATTTATTTGAACAACAATTTATAAATATAGAGAATATTAAATCTATATATGGAACGTCTATCGGTGCTATAATTGGCGTAATTATATCGTTAAAATATGATTGGAAAACATTGGATGACTATTTTTTAAAGCGTCCTTGGGAAAAAGTATTCAAAGTCGCCCCAGATAATTTATTTGACTTGTATTCTAATAAAGGAATGTTTCAGTTTAGCATGGTGAAGGAAATGTTAGAACCATTACTCACAGCAAAAGATTTATCAGTGGATATCACGTTAAATGAATTTTATGAATATAACCAAATAGACTTCCATTGTTTCACTTCGGAGATGAATTCTTTTGTTAAAGTAGATTTAAACCATACAACATATCCTGAATTATCATTGATACGGGCGTTAGAAATGACTAGTGCCGTTCCGATATTATTCAAACCGATAATACAAGATGACAAGTGTTATGTAGATGGAGGATTATTCGATAATTATCCAATTACTGAATGTTTAAACAACGAAAAGTGTAGTGAAGATGAAATATTAGGTATAAAGAATAAGTGGAGCAATGAACAAGAAATAATAAATAGTGAAATGAATATTTTTCAATATTTACAGGCATCAATGAATAAAATAATTACATATGTTCAATTACAATCGTCGCCCAAACCAATCCGTTATGAGTTAAAATGTATATGTGATAAAAAGCTAGCCGATTATTCAACCTGGTTTGAATATTTAACCAAAGTAGAAAATATGAAAGAGCTTATACACGACGGAAAGACGTTTGCTGATTTATTTTTACATTATGAAAAGGAATTGAGTGCGTCTAGTGTTTCGAACGTCTAGGATAATGTGCTATTTAAAAATTCTTTTAGATGTACCAACGATGGTTTAGCGTCATACTCAATTACTTGAGAACCCTTGATTAATTTAATAGTAGGAAAACCTTCTACTTTATACTTATCTGCCAATTCAGGATGTTCTTCACCGTCGAATTGTTGGAATATTATTTTATACCCATTATATGGTTTATCACCATATTCCTCCTTTAATTGATTCCATATAGGTATAGCCTTTTTGCTATGAGGACACCATTCTACAGTGAAAATAATTAATTCAACCTCTTTACTAGCACCATCCGTTTGCTTGTCGTCTTTATAAAATTCGCTGTTGGCAACGTATTTTTTGTCTACCATTGGTGTAACATATTTATTATAAACATAACCAGCAACAATTAAGAAGAAAATAATAACAAGTAGTATCATCCAAAAACGTGTATTTGTAAGTAAATTATAGGCTCCTGATTGAATCTCTTCCAACATTTTATATATATATTTTTATATATAAAACATTAATTGTAATAACGAATAGCGTTGCTAAATATCAAAAGACATCGACAGATAGTTATTTTGTTAGAGTAAATAGTAAGAGTAGTATAGGACAAGTATACTGAGTGTCTATGGATGTCTATGGATGTCTAAACAGTCCATCTAGTAAATAGACTATAAATACAAAGATAGACAGAGAGAAAATACTATTCAATATGAAATTATTTCTAACTATTGCTAAACTAGGATTTACAAAAATACTATCTATGTTCCAAAGAGATTGTGACGAAACTATATTTATGTATAGCGAATACGACAGTAAAAATATAATGACAACATGTACAATTGAGTCGGTATACCCACCCGATGTTTCGACTGGTCTCATCATAAAGAGAAATATAAGTGCTATGACAAGCGCGTTTATGTAAAATGTCTTTTTTGTATTATCGCAAAATCCTTGGTATATTTTTTGATAAGTGTCTTTCATTACTATATGTGCGTAAAGTTTTTTCTCTAAATAATGTAATACGATGAAAACAATAAATGTAAAATCAAATACAAAGACAAGGTCAAATACAAAGACAAGGTCAAATAGAATAAACAAACCGAGTCAGACTAAGCGTGTCTTTACAAGAAAAGATTTTAGCGACGGAGACGGTATGCTTGTTAGTGTTTGGGGGCCAGCTCAATGGCATTTCTTACATACAATGAGTTTCAACTATCCAGTAAATCCCACCACTGATGACAAACAACATTATAGAGAATATATGCTACATTTAGTAAATGTGTTACCGTGTAAATATTGTAGAGAGAATTTAAAAAAAAATTATAAGGCATTTCCATTAACCATGGAATGTATGAAAAATAGAAATAATTTTTCTAGATATGTATATCAGCTTCATGAACGTATCAATAAGAATTTAGGCAAAACATCTGGACTTAGTTATTGCGATGTGAGAGAAAGATACGAGCATTTTAGAGCTAGGTGTGTAGAAGAAAAGCCCAACATGTTTACATTTAACAAAACACGTAAAAATAAGAAGGAGAAGGAGAAGGGTTGTACAGAACCATTATATGGTAAAAAGGCAAAATGTATTATTAAGATTGTTCCTAAGGAAGAAAAATGTGAAACATTTCAAATTGACGAAAAGTGTAAAAAAACAAGGTAATCGTCCTCACTCTATAGATGACAGAGGAGACAAAGATCTCTTCTAAACATATCATTTGTTACTGACAATAAATGATATTTTTATTCACCCTAAAATGATATTTTTATTCACCCTAAAATGATATTTTTATTCACAATGAAATTACATTCCAAATTGACTAAAATCTGCTAAAACCGGACGAGGAAGGTAATTATTATTTGAGCTAGCATAATTGGGTACTTTCTTACACTCGAATGCTGGTTCAGGACATCTGGCACATGCTGGGCAAGGAGGGCATTTCTCTTGTCTTGGACAAGCTGACGCTTGAGGACAAACCGGACAAACTGGAGGCACTACTTCTGATTTTAAAATATACATGTCTTCTTGGCCAGGAGGAATTTCATAAGACGGAATACCCTTTGGAAGAGCGCTACTGGCAGTGACTTGAGTGTTTAATATAGCATCTTGATTATTGTTAGACATACCTTCACGAACAAAGTAGCCTAAAAATCTTGAAAATACTAATACTAATAATAAAATAATAAACAAGTGGATTTTTTCGAGCTTCATTCTATATTATAGTTTAAGAAAATTTAAAAATTGATTATAATTATTATTGGATTGATATTGATTACAACGATAATTGGGATTTCATGCCTAGAATAAAACAAGAACCACTAATCAAGTTTTACAATGAAGCAGAAAATAATGAAACCTTGGAGATAGGTGTAGACGAAGCAGGACGCGGACCTCTATTTGGTCGTGTTTATACCGCGGCAGTCATCTTACCTAAAGATGATATATTTGAATATGATAAAATGAAGGATAGTAAGAAATTCAGTAGTAGCAAACGGATTTTAGAGGTAGCTGAACATATAAAAAATCACGCTCTAGCTTGGAGTGTTACTTATAATGATGAAACGGTAGTTGATAAAATTAATATTCGTCAATCTGTACTATCTAGTATGCATAGTAGTATTAAAAATGTTATAGAGAATACATACTCGGGTCAGGACGTCAATAACAGTAACGGTATCATTAAGAATAATGGTAACAATAACAGTCAAAATAAACGCGAATATTTATTGCTAATAGATGGAAATGATTTTAAACCCTATATGAGGTTCCACGATGATGAATTTACACAAGTTAAACATGTTTGTATTGAGGGAGGTGATAATAAATATTGCGCAATAGCGGCAGCTTCAATCTTAGCCAAAACGGAGCGTGATAAATATGTTGAAGAATTATGTGAAGAACATCCTGAATTAAAAGAGAGATATAGTATTCATAAGAACAAAGGGTATGGTACAAAATTACATTTAGATGGAATTAAAGAATTCGGTATTAGTAAATGGCATCGCAAATCATATGGCATTTGTAAAGATTATTGTTAAAACTGCTATGTTATGTATTATACATAATTACATCTATTTGCGCATTGGAATATCAAACATTTATTTACACAATTGAAGATTTAAAATTGAAGTTTTTTTTTATATTTATGATATTGTAACTTAATAAGAATCAAATATGAAAGTACTAATATTTGACACAGAAACAACCGGATTACCCGAGGGGAGGAATCCTAGTATTTATGACACGCAAAAATGGCCTCATATTATTCAATTGTCCTATATCGTTTATGACATCGAGACGAACGAAATACTTACAGTGGAAGATGATTATATTAATATAGATGCGAATATTAATATAACTCCTGAAAGTCAAAAAATTCATAATATTTCGAGAGAAATACTGGATAGCAAGGGAATAACAATTCAAGACGCATTGAAAAAGTTTAACGCATTCGCTGATAAAAGTGATTTACTAGTCGGGCATAATGTGTCATTTGATAAGCGAATGGTAATTGTCGAAGGTGTTCGAAACAAAATAAAAATGAACATCAATGAAACGTATTGCACTATGAAGAACAGTATAGACGTGTGTAAAATAGAACGCATTGGACAAAACGGAGACAAGTATTTCAAATATCCAACTCTAAGTGAATTACACAATGAGCTATTCCAACAAGTTCCAAAAAATACACACAATGCTCTTATTGATATACTCATTTGTATGCGATGTTTTATTCAGCTTGAACTAAAACAAGACATTACGCGAATAAATCGAACGATCCGTCTAATGTTGAGGGATGCTCATTAGAAATCACAAAAAACAAAACAAAACAAAACAAAACAAAACAAAACAAAACAAAACAAAACAAAAAAAAACAAAACAAAACAAAACAAAACAAAACAAAACAAAACAAAACAAAACAAAACAAAACAAAACAAAACAAACCTGATGTAATATTCTAAGCAGAGCACATTTCACACACTTCATGTTCTTCTGTAACACTGGTTTTTTTTTCAGGTTCAATGGTAAATTGTTGAGCCTGATGTTTTGCTTTACGACGAAGATAATACATACCCGTCTTTAACCCTGCTTCCCAAGAATAAAAGTGCATAGATGTCAATGTTTTATAAGTAGGTTCTTCGACCCATAGATTTAAACTTTGACTTTGACAAATAAACGCACCACGGTCTCTTGACATGTCAATAATATGCTTCATCGGAATTTCCCATACAATCTTGTATTTATCCTTAATAGGTTGTGGAATTCCGTCTATATGTTGAACGCTGCCATTGTTCGCAATAATGTTGTTTTTCAAATCTTCGTTCCATAATTTTAAATCAATAAGTTCTTTCATTAAATATTTATTTACAATGATGAATTCTCCTGCGAGTGTTCGTCTTGTATAAATATTACTTGTAAATGGTTCAAAACATTCATTGTTACCTAATATTTGCGCGGTACTAGCAGTCGGCATAGGAGCCACCGAAAGCGAGTTGCGAACACCATATTGAATAATATTTTTGCGCAATTCGGGCCAATCATATCTATCTGATGGTTTCACGGACCACATATCAAATTGTAATATGCCCTGCGATAAGGGTGAGCCTTCGAATGTGCTATAAGCCCCACTAAATTCCTTTTGCTCAAGATGTAATTCGTATTTGTTTAACATCGAGAGAACACCTGTTTCAACATATTTACCGTCCGCCTTGGCTTGTTGGATAAGAACATGCCTATCTCTAGCGATTTCCATCGATTTTTCCAAAGCGGCGTGATAAATAGTTTCAAAGATGAGTATATTTACTGTTTTGGCGGATTCGCTATGAAATGGAATATCCATTAGGGCAAACACGTCTGCCAAACCTTGAACGCCGGTTCCAACCGGTCGATGTCTCATATTACTTCGTTTCGTATTATCAGTCGGATAAAAATTAATGTCGATGACCTTGTCCAAATTTTCAGCCACCACCTTTGTCACTTCATGTAATTTATCATAATCAAACGTTTTATCCTCTTTTACAAATTTGGATAATCCGATACTTGCCAAATTACATACAGCAGTCTCCTTATCATCACTATATTCCATTATTTCTGTACATAAATTCGATGATTTAATCGTACCAATATTTTTCTGATTGGATTTTTCATTTGCTGCGTCTTTATATAGCAAATAAGGAGTACCTGTTTCCATTTGACTATCTAGAATTTTAAACCATAACTCTCTCGCTCCAACTGTTTTTCGCCCTTTTCCTTCCGCTTCGTATTTCGTATATAATTCAACAAACTCATCTCCATAGACGTCAGACAGACCTGGGCATTGGTCAGGACACATTAACGTCCAATCTCCATTTGTCTTCACTCGTTCCATAAACAAATCAGGTATCCAAAGAGCGTAAAACAGGTCACGTGCCTTCATCTCTTCGTCGCCATGATTTTTCTTCATCTCGAGAAAATTGTCTATATCCGCATGCCAAGGCTCAAGGTAAATAGCAAAACTTCCGCCCCTTTTCCCTCCTTGACTTACGTAGCGAGCGGTCGCATTGTAAACTTTCAACATTGGCACTATACCATCCGTTTTTCCATTTGTTCCGCGAATATGACTTCCAGTGGCACGAACGTTATGAATATGTAAGCCAATACCACCTGAATATTTGGAAATTTGAGCACAATCTGCTAACGTATTATAAATACCGGTTATACTGTCGTCTTCCAAAGCTAACAAATAACATGAACTAAGTTGTTGGTTAGGGGTTCCAGCATTGAAAAGAGTGGGTGTTGCGTGAGTAAAATATTTTTGCGACATTAAATCATAACTTGTTCGAACCTTTTCCATATTATCGCCATGTATAGCGAGTGCCACTCTTAACCATACATACTGAGGACGTTCTACAACTATACCTCCTATTTTCATCAAGTAAGAACGTTCTAGTGTTTTAAATCCAAAATAATCAATCAAATAATCTCGTTCATGGTCAATCATTTTGTCTAATTCATCTTTATGCTTCTCCACTATTTCAAAAAAGCTGTTATTCAATAATGGGTATGGTTTATGATGGACATCTTTGAAATTATACAATTTTTTCATAACTGAAAAAAAGGAACTGTTTGTATTTTTGTGGTGGTTCGAAACAATAAGCCGTCCTGCCAAGATATTATAATCAGGATGCTGAATGCTTAAGGAAGCACATTGTTCTGCTGTCAATTCGTCTATCTTAGCAGTAGGAATGCCATCATATAATTGGTCTATCACTTTCATAACAAATGTAGTATAATTTAATTTAATGCCACATTCTTGTCCAATACCTTTTACGCGTTTCAATATCTTATCAAACCCAATATTTTCATATTTTCCATTGCGTTTTAAAACACGCATCTCTTGATCTTCTTCGATGAATGAAGTCATTGATAAATTAAGAGCATTTAATTTTAAACCTTTTTCGAAGATAATGTATACGTTACATCAAAACATAATATAATATAATATAATATAATATAATATACTATAATATACTATAATATACTATAATATACTATAATATCATACAATATAATATCATACAATATACTATAATATAATATCATACAATATAATATAATATAATATAATATAATATACTATAATATACTATACTATACTATGAAATTATTGCGTCTATTGTTATTATGTATACCGCCATATTTAGTACAACCAAGCAGCTGTGTATGTACTACAGTTCAGTGTCCAACGGAAGGTAGTAATACTATCGTTATGGGAAATGGAAATGCTGAAATACAATATATGTATAAAAATCATACTAATTATGAAGTCGTAATATCAGCATTTGGAACAATTACACCCGATTCATTAGATCATGGAACTGAAACTACCAGTTGTACACAAAAATATTCGCGTATGTTAGAAGATGATGGTAATGAAAATTGTGATGCTGGACATATATTGGCCAACCGTTTAGGTGGATATGGAAATATACCTATCAATATATTCCCACAAAATTCGTCAATAAATAGAGGTGCGTACGCACAATTTGAAGGGAATATTTATGAATGTATGAAAAGTGGAGCAACAACTGGTCATTTATCGTGGGAATTTTATTATGAGAGTATTGAACATACTATGCCAAACGAGGTAAAATATATGGCAACGTTTGATGGTGGGACTTGTAAAGCAATAAATTCCGTATTTCCTAACTGATAGATATGACATTTCAATATTCCGACATTCTAATATTCCGACATTCCAATATTCCAAAATATATAAAATAAAATGTTTTCATTTTATATATGACCGCAAGTTTTATGTCTAATAAAATAATATTTTTAGTTTTAGCATTATTATTTGCCATAATCAGTGTCCCATTTGTACAGAATAATATAGAAGGATTTGTTGGCTTGACGCCTGGAATTTATCCTATAAGTGAAGACGTACCTTTACTACATGAATATCCATTTAAAAAGAATATGGGTGTTTCAAAAAATACATATGCTGAAAACTCAACATATTACCCTATTTTTGGTTCTTCATATGAACAACATACAAATAATGTAAGATATTGGGCAACACCTAATAACGGTCAATGCTCGCCTGCTGAATTCTGTGGAGGTTTATATGACAATAAAAAAATAGATATTCCAAAAACACCCAATAGCATACCATTTTCTTCTCCGGATATTAGAGTAAATTATTACGGTTCTCATGTATTAGAATGCTCCGTATGATACATATAATTACCTGTTAAATGTGTAAATACACAAGAGACCTTACATAATTGATAATTTACACCATTGAACATGTAAATTACCAATGATATTGAATATTTACTTTTACGCCTTTGAATATTTACTTTTACGCTTTTGAATATTTACTTATATATATATATATATATATATATATATATATATATATATGGCGGAGTCTACATTGGAACCTTTACGTGAGACTGCTTTGCCACTATTAGGCACGAATAAGATATGGTGTAATGATATACAACATATTAGGGATTATCCTAATTTAAATAAGTATGGTTCATCTTCTTATAGAAATAATGATAGTTTATTGTCTTATATTACAACAAGAAGTAATACATCTACCATAAATAATTCAACCCGATTACTTAACGCCTATAATAATCAGTTTCCTACTTTAATTAGAGAAAAGCAAAATACTTCTGCAATAACTACATTACTTACAAATATGGTTACGAAAGACATTTATGTAAGAATAAATGATATGCTTCGAAGTGTTTACAGCGCGGAAAACATAGTATATAACGCATTTGATAACACCGAGTTTGATGCTTTCTCGCAAAATAATTTGTCCAATTCATTAGAAAATGGATACAGAGGTTTTTTTTCTAATAATGAAGTTGTTAACATATTCGAATTACAAACACCATATAGTACAAATACCGCAAATAGTGGTGAAACAACGATTACATCTGATGTATCCTATCCACTTAAACCACGTAATTCAAATGAAACATACATAACGAGTCAAGGTATAGAAACACGCAAAATATTATTTTCTTCTTATGGTTTAAACGAAAGTTTAGTATTTACAAGTAGTTTTAATAATAAAACTTTAATTGAGTTAGCAACAGCCGACAATACCAGGCAGAATTTTCTAGTAGAGAATAAACCATTATATGAATATGTGCGCGATTTTGGATTAGAAACGATCATTCATTCTAAAATGTTATCTAGCTTTGCTAGTAATAGAACTGATATACTAGAGAGAAAAATGTCATCTGGATTTATTGTAACTCGTGATAATTTTAACACAATCACAGGATTAATATTTTACGCCACGTTAATTATTCCTCGCCCATATATGAGAAATGAATCCACTCGTACATTAAATATTAATAGCTCTTTCCACAGCGTTCCTACTACTGCCGATAGAACGAATGCAGCGAATATTCAAACAGAACGATCTAATAATCCAAACTCAAGGTTCAATACAAATGAAAGAAAACAATATATTGCTATATCTAGTCGTTTTAATTTATTTGACTTGGTTGAATATTATCCAATTCGCAGAAATATAATTGATTCTAATTTAATAACAATCTTAGCAAATACATTTAACACAATTAACGGGGTCAATAACTTTAATTTTACAATCAATGATAACAGATGGCAACTTGGATTAAAAAGTGAATATGCCACATTAAAATGTATATCATCGTATAGAAATCCTATATGGGATGGAAAGCTAATTAGTGAATGTAATTTACCAGAACATACTAATGTAGACTATCCAGCCTATATATTTAGACTTATTTCCTCTATAAATAGCCAATTTGAAATAAAATCATTGGTTGATGGGCAGAGGATTGTATCCGTCGAAGAATTAGGAGACGATAAATATATGGTTGTGATAAATATAATTGTTGTAAACCGTATTAATAACGACGGAACAACCACAAAAGAATATTCATTTCAAACAAAAGAAACGCAATATAATAATCTATTTCCAGCAACTATTTTAAATTCAGATGTAGAAATAAATGGCGAGTTAATAGTAAAAAATATTACAGGCAACGAACTTATGAGAATAGACCCTATAAAGAATACCACTAACTTTTTTACAAAGGTCGGTATCAACCAGCCGTCGTATGAAACCAATAGTTATTTAGATATAAATAACTTGTCTCGACCTAAGCTAACCACGTTTATAAATGACGTTGCGGAGGTTATTAAAAGAAATACTGTTTATGCGAATAATATAAATACAGGTAACGTGAATGATATTATGTCTAATAATATAACAAATGTAAATAGTAACGACATTGTAGTTAATATTCCACTAAGACAGTATAAAACAGTGGCAATTCCACCATTACAAATTGACAGAGCAGCCAGAATGAACATATTTACAGCCAGAATAGAAGGTCCCTTCGTAGCATTAGAAATGGAACGCATTGTAACCAAAATTGCCGAAGCTAATGCAAAAATATACGCAAATTATAAAAATGTGCGCGTATTACTGGAGGAAATGGCATATTATGAAAGACTAGAATTGTTTTTAGTCATAGCAATGGTAGTACTCGATGTGGTTGCTATAGTAGCAGGTGGTGCGATGGTAGGAAGTTTTATAGCCGAAGTTGTTGCTGAAACAATTATATCTACTATCCAAAATATAGATTGGGTTAGTATTGCGAAAGGACAAAGTGATATTATAGGGGATGCCGCAAACAATCTAGATACAGATTCAGATGAATATGATAGTGGCAGTGAAGTATGCCAGGCATTGATTGATGTAGTAAACAGTAATACGACCAGTCTATCAGCTGAAATTACAAGGTTACAAGCAGAATATGAGGTATTAAAGTTAAGGTTAGTTACATTTGCTGAATTAAATGTAAGGTCAAACACAATTACACAAAATCATACACGGACAACTACCATTAATGGGCAGTTATTAACATTAGAAAAGGAACAGACAATCTTGAACTATATCTTAATCAATCAACATAATGTTGTTACATATACAACTGATGTAAATAGTGATGATGTAAGCCGAAATGTAGTATCCTCTACTAAAGAATCAGTCATTGGTATAATCATGGGAGACGAATTATTTAAAACTATAACAACCGATCAAGTAAGCACATATACTAATTTACTGGCAGATACTACAAATATTGAAACATTTAAAACCCAATATATAGATAAACTGGCAGCTACATTAACAGTAGTTACTGGGAATGACCCGGTTACAAATGATGATAAAACGAGTTTATTAACAATGTATAACTATGCGGCAAATATATCGGTAAATAGTATAGATAGTACGAATTTAATAGTAAATGTAAACAATACCTCTGTATTAACATATATACGGACTACCTATTTACCATGGATTGTAAGAAGAATAGAGGGTCTAAATAATGAAAAATCGCAGTTACGTAATAAAACTACACAATTTATTTTTGATAGACCTGTCACCAGCAGTCCGCAAATTCAGGCGGCAGAAAATACAAGAACTAATGCAACTACAGAGTTAGCAGTCAAACGACCTAATGTAGATTATCTCTCCAAACTGAGAGACGGGATGACAGGTATATACCACAGTGGGATGGGTGACCACCATATGCTAGGTGTCCAAATTGGATATTTTCATCCAGACCTACAATCAGGTGGAAAATATCATACCAGGTTTTATGACCAGATTGGTGGTTTTACTGGCTGGATATCGAGTGCTAGAGGGGTTGCTAATCATTTTTATAATAACCGTGCAACTATATGGGAAACACAAATAAATACTGACAGTGCCCGTATTTTAGTATTAGAACAACTTGTGATAACAGCTAATACGTTCCTAGCGTCCGCGAACGTAGATGAATTACAAAAAATGACACAAGAATTTGGGTTTAATGATGATTCACATAATAAGATAAGAAATTACCTAAACAATATTTGGCAGCTCTATGAATATACCCAATATACATCAATAGCACAAGATGAAAAATATACGATTTATGCGAACTTGACAGATAAAGATGAGTCGAACATGTATGTTATCAATATAGAAATATTATATAGAAATGATCAAACAAGACCATCTGCGTTGATGACATGTTCGTATTTAAATACAGATAATTATATCAATGATTTGTCATATCGTTCAAAATATTTTGAAATAACAGATGAAATTAATGGCACTAGTGAATTAGTTAATTATTCGACCGTAATATTTAAAAAATATCTCACTGAGATAATTAGAGGAACAAAGACGATATCTGAAATAATATCGGGTGATAACTTATTTCCAAATAGATTCAATAGTAACTCTTATATAACAGTTGATAACATTACTGATAGTAAGGTAGTATGTGATGAAGTAAATACAAATTGGAATAACCAATCATTTGACAACATAATAATATCAGGTACAAATGCTACTCTTAACGATGTGTATACAAATATGTATACTTCATTTATACAAACTTATACGGAAATTACATTCAATTATAATTATTTGGTTGAATACGTTGTAAATGGTGTGACGAAACTGTCAATTATACGATATATCAAAGTATCAAAAGATAACACAAAAATTGTAAACACAACTGATCCTAGCTTGTATAATGTATATCGTATTACTTCTAATATAGATGTAGAAAGTATCATTGTTAAAGGTATGACAATCAATGGAGATGCGTATGTTGATGGAAATTTTTATGTGAATGTCGACGATGATACAACAACTGGTCCATTATTTACCATAGATGTGTATAATAAAACAAATACAAGTAAACTAAAACTAGGACTCGGAAAGGTTCCAACCACTGTATTGGATATAACGGATACAACACTATCTAACATAGTGAAAATGGATTATAATACATCAAATGATTTATATATACTAAACGAAGTGATAGAATACGGACGATTTCGTTCAAATAATCAAATGAGAAAAAAACTAATTGAATATATTAATGAGAACCCAGACAACAAGTCTTATTTTTATTTACATGAATTTCCAGAACCTAATGCAACGACCGGTAAATTTGATGCGAAAGATTTGAAACTATTTTATTATGGTAAAGATGTATCTTGGAACGGTCTCACTTATAACGAGATTATGAATAGGTATCCGTCTATACGTGAACATATAGAAACAAATATATTACCATCGTTCCAACAAGTTCTAGATGATTATTTGTTATACAATAAGGCTATATGTACAACATCCAATACTTTTACAGACGGGATTACAATTGATTATTATAGAATAATTGACAGAGTTAGTGACGGGACAATGAAGCCTACTCTTATGATATCTTTTGAAACTAAAGTTAATGATTATAACATAGATCCGACTTATACAGCAAGTATGACTAATGTAATAGAATATACACGAAAGCAGACCCGGTTCATGAATTATGTAAAAAAAATAAATAATGTGACAAATATAATAAGAGATAACAGTGGAAATGAAGTCAATGTTCGTAATGTAAACGAGAATAAAACGGCTGTGGATGCCATTACAACAAATTCAATTCTCGATGATATTAATGTATATATTATATATGATAATACGGACCCGACAATCTCGAAAGTTAATAGTATAACACAAATAAGAGAAGACCTTTCTAATAATAATGTAAACAGTGCAGTAAATTATAGTCGGATAGTACCAAATAATCTTGAGGCATCTATTATAAGTGAACAAATAGCTAGCTTAACCTACGCCAATGGGCGTGAACACCCTATGGCATTCGTTGAAGAATTATTGAAACAATATGAATATGATATAATTGGTGTTCGTGCGAAGACAGATGACGTGGGTATGGTTGTTTATAAAGTAGGTTCAACGTACTATCGTTCAATGTATTATCTAATTAAAAGAAGCGGTGTTACATTTGTATATTCATTCTATATGAACTACAGTAATCATATCGGTAATCATGTAAATATAAATGGAGACACCAGGATGGAAGGTAAATTGTCGTTGATTAATGACTACAATAATACATCACATGTTACAATTAATCCATTCAATAATTATTTTGGTATAAATACAGAAGAAATGTCTATTAATTATGCTGACAAGTATATAACTACATCGTCGATCTATAATGCATCCCATAATCTTGTTGTTTATAACAATAAGTATCCAAATGCTGTATTCGCACGATCAACCGAATCCGCGACAGATACAACTTACAAGTATTTTGGTTCATATAGTGGATTGACAGTTCAAAGAGCTAGTAATTTATACGTGTATGATAATTCCAGTTCCTTTATGGATAACGTCAGGTCAAATAATAGTCAAAATTATGGAATAACAAATGGTCTAATGACATATAATAATTGGAATAATTACAAGCATTATGGTGCGGATATTTCTTTTGAATTAAGAAACAGAAATGGACTCACTAAAGAACTTGGGCAGGTAAAAATGGTGATAGATAAAATAGATGAAAATAATAATATATGTACCGGATTTGGTGTTCAAGTAGTAGATAACACAGTGAACAGTGAAAATATAGAAGAGAAGGTAAAAAATTTAATGTATGTAAACAGTGATAGACAGCTGTTTGTGGATGGTGTTGTGTTGGGAGGAAAACTACTTAAGGTAGATGGTTCTGGTAACCTAGTATGGGGTGAGACTACTATAGTTGCCGCCCCGACACCATAAGTATAAGTATAAGTATAAGTATAAGTATAAGTATAAGTATAAGTATAAGTATAAGTATAAGTATAAGTATAAGTATAAGTATAAGTATAAGTATACTTAAAATCATAATATTATTCTAAAAA
>Ga0209284_10003565_pt1 | contig 18996 bp, 12 predicted proteins | sample FRY03_FD_187211 | JGI IMG/M metagenome (GOLD analysis project Ga0209284, IMG submission 187211) | Freshwater microbial communities from Lake Fryxell liftoff mats and glacier meltwater in Antarctica - FRY-03 (SPAdes) (version 2) | ecosystem: Environmental > Aquatic > Freshwater > Ice > Glacier... | reverse complement strand
TTGAACCCGTCATTCATTTGATGCTTGCCTTAGGTTTACGTCGTTCGGAGGCTTGGGGTCTGTGTTGGCCTGACATTGACTTATCTGTATCTCCAGCCACAGTGCATGTTCACCGGGCGTTAAAGCGTGAAGGCTCAGGCATGGTGCTTGGTACACCGAAAACGAAGCGCACTAAACGGATCTTGTTTCTACCTGATGCGACCGCTCGATTGCTGCGCGATTTGCGAAAGTCGCAAAACATAGAGAGGTTGCAATTTGGGCCTGGGTGGGGAGGCAAGTGGGATGGAGAAGACTTTGTATTTACTACACCCGTAGGTACACCGTTCGATCCGTCAAATTTTCGCATCGCGTTCGACCGGGCACTGAATAAGGCCGGTATCGGGCATTGGACACCGCACGAGCTACGCCACACGGCAGCATCGATGATGATCGCTAGCGGGGTGACCCTGAAAGAGGTCTCAGACGCTATAGGGCACTCTTCTATTGCGATTACGGCCGATGTTTACGGTCATCTACTCGCACCATCTACAGCGACTGCTGATGCTATGGCGGCAGTCATGTACGGGTCGTAAGTTGCCTAAAATGGATGGCGCTAAGTGACCTTCCCACGGCATCTTGGGCAATCATGCGGTTTTCTGCCCTTCGTTCGCACTCTCTCGAATGGCGTATTGCATGTCATGCAAAGGAATGACTCAATTACTCTTTCTTCCTTAGGCTTCTGTTTTGCCGCAGGAGTATCGGTCCGAGGTTTAACCGATACTTCAAAATTAGGGTTGGTACCACGTATGTATCCATTCTTAAGCACAAAAACAAAGCCTTCATAATCAAGAATAGGGATTCCATTTTCGACAGATTTGGCAAATTTTGAATCACCAGGTTGATCGCCAACAACTAGGGCATACGTCTTTCCACTTACGCTGGTGGGTGATTTACCGCCGCGCTTCTTTATTGAATCTCGGCCTTCCTCTCGGGAGAACTGAAGAAAGTTGCCGGTCAACACGATTGACTTTCCTGACAAGACTGATGCAAGCCTTGAATCTCCGAAGTCAAGTGAGCGCTCGAATTCCACAAATTCGCTTGGTTTCAGTCTGGAAAGTCTATCTTGCCATGCATCAGACGTTATTGATAGCCACCTGAGATCCCAATATGGCCCGAGAAAAGAACCTGTATTCTCTATTTGTTTCTTCTCGGAAATATTGATTGCATTGAGTGAGTCAATCGTAAAGTCACCGAGAAATTGAACCTCCGCGCGTGCGTCGCTGGTGATTGCCGAATTTGGTGCCGCAAGGTGTCGTAGATGCTGATACAGATTAATCAATGCAAGTCTCGCATCATTCGTAAGATCGGTATAGCTTCCTGATTCTCTTTCTGCATCCTGAGAAACCTGTTTTATAACATTCAAGTTGGACATTACCTTCTCTTCAGATAGCTCGAAAGGCTTCAAGGAGTCCAGCATTGCTATTAGCTCGAATTTTGAAGACGCTTCTTCGCTATCTAATGCAGCGTCTTCAGTATCCTCGTCAGAGTCGCGAATCAATATTTTGATCCCCAACTCACGCGGCCTCTTCTCTGATTTTGATGTTTCATCTGAACCACCCAAGAACCCAAGTAAGTTAAAGAACGCTATTTCCGACATAATCCGTGTCCCGTATCTTCTTGCAGCATTGGCCTTATTTGATTGCGAGAATGGGTCCGCGACGACCAAAATGTCCAAGTCTTTGGTAACCCTGTCGCGAATGGTAAGTCCTTTTTGTTGGGCGACACTCTCGCATCGGCTCCGCGGCAGGCTCATGCTTCCGGTGAAGCAGACTGTCGATCCAGCAATTAGCCCGTGTGCTGTTAACTGGTTGTTAGCAGCGGAGGAAGTTTGGTTTACGATCTCACGCCAATCTTCAAAGTTTAAGAGTTTTGTAACCATTTCCAGATCTCGATCTTCTTGAATGTCAATTTCTCCATCCAATAAAGCGATTCTGACCAAAGATGCAAGAAACGTTGCATGAATCATGTGAACCTGATCAGTAGTCAGTTCTAGGTGGAGCGCTAATTGTTGTAGGGCATCTGCCTCGTTAGCTGAAAGGATTCGGTCCTCTATGCATCTCTCAAGTAGGTTCAAATACTGGGCCGCCACAGCGGCAAGCTTCCCGAATCGGGGCGATGTTTGAGGAAGTTTGGCGATTAGTGATGCAAGGTATCCACCTTGAGTTTTCTGCGGATTAGTGCCACTTCCTCTAGGGACTGGATTTTTTGTAGCCAGTATTCTTGAATTGAAGGTCATAGGGCCTGGGAGCGCTGGGTATCCGTAATCCTTTAGAATTTTTTTTGCTATATTCGCTGACATGCGCGCATCATCAAGTGCTGTGTGGGCTACTCCGACCTCAATTTTGAGGTACTCGCAGCATTTTGTTAACTGTCTTGGAGAATCAGCAAATGTCATAGACATAAGCTCCATCGTGCAAAGTCCTTCGACAGAAGCAATTTGAATTCCTATAAGTTCCAATTCTCTTCGTAGAAAACGTATATCGAATGCTTTGTTGTGTGCGATTAAAATTGAACCATTCAGTAAGCCGATTATGTCTCCAGCTATTTCACCGAAAGCTGGAGCTTCTAGCAACTGCGTCGCGCTAATGCCGTGAATGTCGGTCCGTCCAACATCTCTGCCTGCATTTATCAAAGACTCGTACTCTTCAATGGTTGTTCCATTTTGGTCAAACACAACTATTCCTATTTCGATAACGCGGTTTGTCGCTGCGTTGATACCAGTTGTTTCAAAATCTATGGCGGCAAATCTTTGACTCATGAGTATTTCGCGATTACATGATCGTAATTCTGAATCTGTAAAAGTAGCGTTTCATCTGTATCGCTGAGAAAATTTACTTTGGTCTTAAGCTGGCGAAAAAAGTCTGTGAGCGTTGGCGGTTTGTCGAAATGTATTAGTTCCTTTTTTTGGTATGCAATAAATGTCTTGTTCAGAACGACTGGAATTTTTGACGTTCGATCGATTTTTGTCCGATCATACTGTTTCGATCTAATCAATTTGTCTAACACATTTAAGAGTTCGTCATTTGATATTTCATATTTAGATATGGCTTCCAATAGGTCACAATATTTGGTTCCGTTTGCGGCAATCACTGCAATTGTGTTACATACAGCACCAAGAATTTTTGTGGACTGATCTATTCCAGAAATTGTTGGGCGAGGAGTAGCTTTTTCGGGAACATCAATATCTGGGTATTGTCGTTGCAGGTTTAGGAGAATCTCAACTACCTCTTCCTGCGTGCGCTTCTGCTCATGTGCCCACCCTATGGCGTTCGTTTCACGGCCAATTTTCTTACTCACTTCGTCATTGAGCATTTGATCTATGGTTTCGAGAAAATCACGGAGAATCAGATGATCCCAGAACGCGACGTCTGCCGAATCTGCCTTGATATGTGGTTCTTGTGGTCTAGTCGAACCCTTGCCGGATTTAGGATCTTTCTCTTTCTTTCCAGCCCACTCAGCCATTCCCAATTCATCCATAATGACGTTGAACAAAGTATAGGTGGGCTTACTTTTTTGCAGTGGGGCGAGCGGAGCGAAGCCCTTAGTTTCAATTTTGAAAATTAAATTACCAAAGAAGTCCATATGCTCGATTCTATTGTGCTCAGTCTTTTCTATTTGGGGAATATCTAGAGCAGTAAACATGACTCGGGACTGCCGAAGGTTGACTCGGTGCTTTATTTGAACCCCACTGACAGGGCCGACCAGCTGGATTCGAGGCGGCGTCCTAGATCAACAACATTCAAACCGACAGACCAAAACACGCACCTACGGGCCTGCATATAACTCGGTGTGGATTAGTTCAAAGTTTCAGGGAGTTTGGGTAAGTATTTCTTAGACGCCGTTGCGATTGGTTCTTTAATTTTCCTGAAAAAATCGAGTTTTTGACGTATTTCTGGGCACAGACGAACGTCAATGTTGGTAAGGGTTTTCCGATGTCCTGGATTGCCTATTGAAGTTCTATAACGATTGACATGAGTCAATCCCTTGTGGGACACTGTGCTCCAAGCGGAGCAAATGTCAAAAGGGGTGTCTTCGTCCGACAACAAGAAGTCCATTAAGAAAGTGGACGGAAATGAGACCCCCATGAACACACCAATAGCCCTATCTCCTCTGGAAGCAGCCGAATCACTCGGTGTGAGCCGTTCCACTATCTACCGACTTATCGACTCTGGTCGGTTGAGAATCGTCAAAATAGGGCGCCGGACGTTGATCCCCGCGTCACAACTGCTTGAACTTCTCGGCCCCGTTCCCGAACCACATCATGGGGCGGGTAAGTGAACCCCGAAAGTGCGACCACCACAAACGAACACGGCGGACATTACTCGCCAACAATTTGTCAGACTGGGCTGCTACGGAGATTTCGGACAGTGGGACTTATAAAGCGGGAGCAGGTCACCGAGTCAACCAAACCGACAGCAGTCCCAAACGGGGGGATCGACAGGTCAACGCACAACCTACGAGCCTGCCAAAACCTCGGTGCGGTTCACTTCTTGACTTAAATCGAATCTGCGAGTAACTTAACATTTAGTATTCAACTAGTTGGGGGACTTGTTATGACTAACCAGCAATTCGATGCACCGGTACCGACACAAATTCAACAGACTTCGAGTGCGATAAATCTGCCACGGGGAGTTTCTATTGCTGACCCATGGCAACGATTGGGTTCGTATTTTTTGGAAGTATTACTCCAGATTGTCACTCTCTATATTGGCTGGATAATTTGGGCGGCATTAATCGCCAGTACTGGGCAGACTCCAGCAAAACGTATTTTAAAGATACGAATAATTACTGCGGACACTCTTCGACCAGCAAGTTTCGCCAAAATGTTTTGGGTGAGAGGATTACTTGGCGGAATTGTGGCACAGTTTGCCATCATTTTCACAATTGGAGTGCTCGCATTCATGCCACTTTGGGACAAGCGAAAGCAAAATATTTGGGACAAAGTATCAAACACATATGCAGTGACTGACCCAAATGACGCATGGAACACCAAACCAAAACTATAAATTCGTTACTAGAGAACTATTAACTGATTATGTCACCGCGTATTCTGTGCTTGCTCAAGCAATGCTTTTGCGAACTTTGCGGGCCGAATTAAATTTATACCTACTGCGTTACCCGTGTCTTGTTCAATGAGACCCGCTGTCGGAACTCCGATAAATAAACCTTTTCCGTTGAATGCGGCACCACCACTAACGCCGCCACGCATCTGTGCGTCCGTTTTATAGAATTCACCATCCGTATAGTCCATACCGGAAAAATTTCCGCTCGTGTACGTAACGGTCATGCCCGCCTCAAAACTCCCTAAAGCTGGATACCCCAGAGTGGAGAGCGAAGAACCGAGCGCCGGCTGAGAGTAATCAATCGTTACGGGTTTATGACCAGCCGATACGTACGGAGCACCAGCATCATCAACTAAACGCAACACTGCCAAATCAAGAATCTCATCATAAACAAGAACGACCGCACGAAGACTTACAACTGGACTTGTCGAAAGACCTTCCGTAAGACCAATCGAAAGCTGGCAATCCCCAGTTGATGCAACATGCAGGTTGGTTAAGACGTAGCTTCCATCTAGGACAAGAGTTCCTGAACCTCGCCAATCGCATGGTGACTGCGCTTCTATATATACAACGGAACGAGATAGCGCGTCCCAATCTGCCCCCGCCGTGTTTACAAGGCCAACAGATGTACTCGTGCTCTCGGATACGACGCCGTTTTCGCTTGTGCTCGGCGCAACTTGCTCTGTCAATTTTTCTGATGGCTTCAATAAAACGAGTCCAACGCCAAGACCAACCAACGAAAGAGATAATAGGCCAAAAATAGATTTTCTATTAATAAAATTATGCTTCGACGACTCCGACGAGTTTCGCCGCACTGGCTCCGATGGCGTTTTGTCTTTGTACGACCCTTCCCCCACGGGAAATCCATCTGGTCTCGTAGGCGGACCAGATGGGTTAGAAGTAGTGCCAGGACTTGTTTGTGGTCTGCTTTCTGGCGCACCCCTAGGGGGCAATGGAGGTACTTTGCGGGACCATGGCGTCTGGTCCACTAAAAGTCTTTGTTCTTTGAGCCATCTTCGGCTTCAAAACTGAATCTAATTACTTCGGTTGATCCGAGACATTCTGGATATGAAAACGGCTCTGAAAGATCAACTCGAACACCAACAAGCACAACCGAGGTATCGAAATAGGAAGACGCGAGAGACTGACTTTCGTTGATTTTTACATTCTTCGCAACTGCCACCGGATCACCTAAAACATCTGCTGGCCACCAAAGTTCAGTACTAAGCCGTCGTGTGATGTCGCCGCCGATGAAAGTCCTTTCGACTAAACCTGTCGGCAGATCCACCACTGGAGAAGGAAGTACCTGCGATAAAAACTCTCTTGCACCAATATTCTCTACATGCGAACCAATGAGAACGTAGGATTCTTCGTTATCGAGCACTGATTGATAAACTTCTTCGAGCGATAACTGCTCTGGCACGGCTGCCAAAAGCGAATCAAATTCGCCTGCAAATACCTTCTCGGCGAAATCCCATCTATCAGAGCTATGCCTAAGCGAAAGAGCGTCAGCAACAGATACGACCACTGGATCAACTTCGGGTCTTCTGTCAATCAAATCTTCAGGCCGATTACCTGACTTGAACGCCGCCTGATGCTGATACTTACTAACCATCTTTTCATATTGTCGAACTAGCCATCCACGCTCCACGAAATGTCGGCGAAGGCGAGCTATTAAACCAGCCTCTCCATGTTCGTTCAGCTTCAATCGAGCGACGTCGAACTTGAGAGTCGCCTCATCGGACGACAACGTATCCACAAAACTTTCCTCTACGTAATCGGATTTGCCAAGAGGGTATGTAACTAACCGAGTCAACACCGAACCCGTAGCCGCCCACTGAACCTGTGCGGCCGCAAGTCGCTTGTGTGCTTCAACGCTCATCTCCATTTCGGAACGCGCCCATTCAAGCATTTCCGCGTTCTGTCGCAGTCTCAAGCGCTCACGTAGATGAACAACGGAGACTACGCAAACGCTCGCGATCAGCAGTGCGCCTGAAATTATCACGCCAGCAAGAAGAAGACGTTGACGTGTCCCATTCTCGACATTTTCCATATAGGAGAATTCCATACTCTGCCAAAAAATGACGCTGACCACGAGGTAAATAGACGTCGCCAATGCAAACAATCGACCAATCTCACGCCTTGCGAGGGATTTACTCGAGATATTGCGAGCTATTGCCGCCACCATCAGACCAATTGTTGCCAACGCGAGAACAGTTGCAATCCATGGTTGCTCGGAGTTCACCTTAAGAAAATCTCTAATTGGACGGAAAAATGCCACCAAACAAGCAACAAAGACGCCAACAACACCGCCTGTAAGTAATGCTCGAGATTGCCAACTACGCTGTCCGCCGACACCCAGCATCACGAGTGCAGCTACGACAAAAATACTGCTAAATGCCGTGAATGACGCATCACGAACGAAATCAGAAGGAAAAAAATCTAACAGCTCTCTAACTGGGGTGCACGTAGCGACGACGAAAACAAGTCCACACAACGCAATCCAACTAGCGATTGATACCCAAGACGAGACAGCACCGATTTCATTCGCCTTCATCTTCTCAGATAGTGAGCGGATAATATTTCCAATGTCCCTCACGTTCTCCTTGGCTTTTAACCGCTCGCGAGTAAAGCAGGCACTCACTAACTCAGAAAGACTATTGACGTCGTCTGTTTGATCGATTGGCGAAGGGGAACCCACTTGGCTAATTTCGTTCCTATGTGCAGCCGTCAATTTGGGAGCGCCCTTGACGTCAATTTCAATGGCGATTTGCGCCTGCTTTTCATTGTCCGATAAAGCATTCTGCTCGTCCTTGGTATCTCGCAGACGAGCCGCTTCTTCTGTCTGGAAATCTTTCAGTAGTTTTGAAACGCTGACCGCTAGAGAATCTGTACTTTGGCCAATAGAGTCCCTGTCAACCAGCAAGATATTCTCATTACTTAGTATCTCCTGCCGCATCAGTTTTTGATCATCGGCGCCATCAAGTGCACCTAAAAAACTGCCCACCATCGCCAACCACTCATCTCTGCCAATTGGCGAAATCAGTTCGCGATCGTACATGGCCTCGATCTCCTGGACAATTGAATCCAATTCTGTAGTAGACAAGCCAACCGATTTGCCTCCGTTAGTTTGATCGGCCCCCGCGATTCGCATCCAACTATCTTGACCGATCATTTCTTGGTGTAATTCGCTTGCTGCAGCGTCAAACTCTTCTTGAATTCCTTTGACTAAAATCTTTGGTAGATTAATGATTGACCTTGCCATTTCACTTAAGAAAAGAAGAAATGCCGAAAGACCGCCGCCAATTCGAGTGCCAAAGTCTGGAAGTATGCTTTTAGTAAACACCAGCGTTTTTGGATAAATGGCACTTGCAATCGTCTTGCTAGCCACTCTGGGATTACCGACGGCGAAATGTTGAATGGGCAAAGGCAGATCGGAAGATGCCTGAGCAATCTTAGTCATTGGGATTGGCGGGCCAATTAGGATCCGCACCCGAGACTGGCCAAATCTGACTCGCGGAACCGATGTACCGGATACTGACGGCGCAAATTTATCAACCGGCGCGTGATCCATCGAGCGCCACAATCCGATCATGCTGGCTATCTCGGTGGCCCCATGCAGAATAAAAGTTGGATCAGACACCATTTTGTCGGGACGCGTAATTTGCCTTGCGATCCCATTATCGGTCTTACGATCTTGCGGAATAATCACGATATTGCAATTTGAGTCAATTGGGAAAAACTCACTCGTCGGAAGCTTTTCATCAAATGCTCGCACACCAATCCGAATATCAGTTACGCGAGTTGATGGCGAAAGAAGCATCCCTAATGCCAAATTTAAGTGCTTCACCATTCCCGAAATTGCACGTTCAATTCCCAAACTTTGACCTGGCTGACAAGCATTAACGCTTACGATGCGCAACAAATCAACCTTGCTGTATCTCGCTAAGCGATCAAGAACTACACAGTTTTGTGCGCCGTCACCTGAAATGAAACTCCCAATAATGTCGGTTTCATAATTATTGGATTTAGGATCTACTGGAATTGCGAAAAATGGCGCAAGGATCTGCTTCGCAGAAAGATCTTCAAGCCTTTTCAATATTGAAGTGGAAGCGTCATCGCCAGTACAAGTTACAATGATTGTGACGATGCGATTATTCATGTTGTTGCGCAAAACTCATTAGAAGTCGCTGCCTTGTTCGCCAATATCAATTGCCATAAGCAGATGGTCAAGCGCAAGTACAATTTCCTCCTTTATTTCTGGCCAAAACGGAGCTCGGCCAAGAAGCGAGATATTGCTCTCTATTTTGTGACTATACTCATCAAAATTCTTGTTGTATTCATTTATTTGGTCACCCAAGAACTTGATGACCTTTTCTTTGCGAGTTACTAGCGAGACATCTTCGATGTCGCTTCTGGGCCCTTTATAACCAGAAATCAACTTTGCGTTCGGTACCTCGCCGGTCTTTAGCCAACTTGCAAGAATCGGGTTACACAACTCGTATGAATAGAGCTCAGACGTCTCGCCCAATCGGGATGTTCCCAGGTTACGCAATGCGATATAGGGCTCCAGTGGTCTTAATGAAGACGCCGTACCCACCGCCGCATATGCAAGTGGTAGGGCTTCCAGAATTAGTGGCAACTGGTCGCGAATTTGATTACTAGTCGACAACAATCTTTCTGGAAATGCGACCCACCTCGGTGCGCGGTCGGCGGCGTCGAGAACGATCGAAATTTGATCATTGACGTCTACCTGGATTAAACCGAGTAACTTCCCAGTAAACCAACCCCGAGTCATTGCGCGCAGATGCTCCTGGGGCACGGGGACAAACTCTCGAAGGGTTCGTGCTCGGCGATTCGACCAGAATCCTCCGACTGCAACTCCATTCGACTTTGCTTGAGTCCACGCATTCGAGATTGGTTGCATTAGAGACTTGATTACAAGTGGCGAGACAGGGCTGTCTAACTGTGACACGACATCGATATGAGGAAGTCGAACGCTCGGAACCAGCACCTCGTCGATTTCATTTGCTCGCCCTAAATAACATGTCTGTTCCAATAAGGCTTTTATTTTGTCCTCAATCGGGTGAGCAAGGAATGGGATCTGGCTCACATCTCTCTTGATTTTCATACTTCCACCAGAAGTCATTTTCGGATGGAGCAGACCAATCATGCTCTGGTCGATCCCGACTAGCGGCTCGGCGGCCGCAATTGCTGAAGTTAGTTTTTCCAAAAAGCGCTCTTGGCGCTGCTTGTATTCAGTGGGCGTCGCAGTACTTGGCGTGTTTTGTTCTGGTGCGGTATATGTACGAAGCGTCGAAGAGAACAATAGGTGGAATGGAGTGCCCTGTTGCATCATCCATGCAGTCGCTCTCATTACAAGTTGTTCTGGTTCGGAACGAACCACGAATACAGCTTCCTTTCTGGGCTCAGGCTCCTTCGAGACCCGATAATCAGGCGACCATCTTTGAAGTTGCTGTAGCAGCAAATGCTCTCTTAGATTTTCTGCCGCGCCGGGATTTGTCTCGATCAAATCTCGAATGAAAGCCCCGGAGACAACTTGGTTACGGGCGGCACGCTGATGATCCTCGGTCGCCAACCGATCCATTTCAGAAAATGATTGAGCTAGTTTTTCCGTAAACACCTGTGAAAACTCTTCGGGTACAATCAACGTCCACTCACTCTTTGGAGGCCGCAGATCTTGCGGAGGCAGACCGTCTCCCCAGTTCGGCCAATCATTAATTTGGCTCAACTCAACGTCTAATATTCCGGCAGCATCAGCCAGCGCACGCGAAAGTGGTTTCAAAAAACCAGACGCGAAATCAGTGACTAGGTCAGCGGTACGCTCGCAGATCATTGCTCGGCTTATGCAAGTTGAGTACTTCATTGCATCGACGATGCTTTCGTAAATTGCTGGATGATCAGACGCGATTTTAGACTTACTTGACTCGTCCAAGCGCACGCGGAGTTGATTTTGCCATTCAACCGAGTTGGCAAACTTAAGATAATTGTTCATCTCTGAGTCGCCCAATAACTCTGCGACAACGCCATCAGTTGGATTTGCCAGAATATGCGCCGCCTTCATCAAAATTGCTGCCGTAACTTTTAGACCGAATCGCGAAATTGACTCTTCAACGACTGAAAGAACATGATCTGGCTGAGTCTTGAGCCAACTATTTATGTTCTCCTGCACCAAGGGCTCCATCGCTGATTTAAATGACTGAGTTGCTTGTTCTACTGCTGGAATAATTAACTGGATCCACTCACTCGCTGAGCTATTGCCAGGCTTTGCGGAGAGCTCACTCGCTCTTGCAACGCCCTTATCAAATATTGACCACCATTGAGCAGGTGTGATTTTCTCAACGATCTGATTTTTGTCGTGCCCTTTTTCTTCTAGTTGCGCAGAGTTCATAAACCAGCTGACATAACGCTCTGCCAATTCATCCGTAACCTGCACTGGGTCAACAATTTTCCGACTTTGAATAATTGATTGCGCCTCTGCGCTTGCTAGGTGTGCGTTTACCAAATGCAATGCACCATCTTTTGCTAGCCGCTTTGCAGCATATTTTTTCAAATAGTTAACACCCAAACTAACTCTGCTAAAGCCAAGAGCGCTAAATACGGGTATGCCTCGCTCTACGGGACTTGCACCGTAGTTGACCAAGATGTCCAGATTGGTTTGGTTCAACGTCGCCGCGTTCTGCCAGTTGCCCATTGTGTGTGCAATAAAGTTTTGCTGAACCTTAAGGTCCGTCGCCCAAGAAACTAGCGCCGCGCCAACGGTTTCAAATAATTGCGTGTCACTCGAAAACTGAACACCGCCAGAAGATGTACTACCGATGAGGTACGGGTACGCTGGCCCGCTTTGGGCTATGTCCTTTGCCATTCCGGCTGCTTTTAATGCTGCGGGTGACTTCTTAGGAACCTGGCTGTTCGTAGTACCGCCATGCCACCAATAGCCATTCAGTACTTCACTTACCGCGGCAAGACTATTCGGTTGTACGCCGCCAACAGATCCGTCGCCTAAACCTAGGAATACTTCTGGTGTGTATAAGAGTGCGATCGAGTGACTACCCCAGGTTGGTTCTAAAGACCGCAATGTGTCGCAGACATCGACCAGCACCCCAGCTCCAGTTCCACCAGCCAATGACGAAACGACGATGGCAATAGGCTCGGCCGTTGCGACGACTGCTGCTTTATCGTTCACCTGAGAGTAAAGGTTGCCAAGTACCGCAGCCGAATTCGGATTATTGAGTTTGCCAATCGCTAGTTGCAGTCGTTCCTTGATTGGCTGCGCATAACACATTGCGATCGCTCGACCAATGGCGCGAAATTGACCTGCACCCATCGCGAGTGGTACCCCAAGGGCTTGAGGATCGACACGCCAGCCAGCCAATTCTCGACTAATGCCAGGGATATTGTCAATCCGATCTGCCACGGCTTGGAATCCGACACCAGTGCCAATCAAACCGAGATACTCGGACTCGTCTAAATCGCCACCTCCTGGTCGAATGCCGTCGGCCACCGCCGGCGTATCAATGTGCACAAATTGCCACCCTGCAGGGAATTCGCCTTCCCAGCCCTGATCATTTAGCCACTCCTTCAAATCTCGCTTAAGCACGCGCAAAGTTTTTCCACCTGATCCGCCAAGTCCTACAAAGAGCATTCTCCGATACATCTTTCTCCCTTTCGCTAATTGTCTAGTTAGATCTTTGAGGTGGTTGAGGTGGTTGAGATGACCTAGGTGGCTCAGGAGGTTTCCGTTTGATTTCCGGAACTACGGCAGGACCATCGACCTGAGCGCGTTGGGGCGACTCATTGTTTTGAGCCTCTTGTTTCACTTCGGTTTTATCGATTGCGTTCGGACCGGGTCCAGTGTCAGCCGCAAATAGCTGCGAAGCCATCTCGTCGGCGCGCTCACGAATCAATTGCTGGGCGCCAGCTATGCCTGCGTTTGACCCATGCTTAGGAACTAGCAGAGTGACTTTCACTCGCACCGACCCCTCTTTATTAGAAGATAGGTCATCTGTGTACGAAATAACCAAGGCCTTCCCAAATGCCAACGGCAGACCGTCCGCATACCTGTTCGCCCGCCAAAAAACTGCGGCTGACTTGGAGCGAAGTACAAGGCGTGCCTCTTGGAGTGGTCTAGTGAAAGGTGGCAACTGACGAGAAAATTTTAACGAGCCCACGTCCAACGAGGTTCGTTGGGGGTTGTCCTTGATCTGATGCAATTTATCCGGATCAGCAACATACGTTTTCGTCGTCATGAAAGGCCAATGCAACTCGCCACGCTTGTAGTCGCCGGGCACTAACTCTGCTTCAGCCTCGTACCCGAAGAAGTCACTCTGGCTCGGCCCTTTAGCGGTCAGCACATTCACCAATCTTAAAACGGCCAGCGAGAGCGCCATAAATAAAATTGCGAATAACGCAGTGATAAAAGCAACCCGCGGTGAAGAAACCCTCTTCAAGAACTCGTATTCAACGCTTACCCCGATTTCAACACGCTGGCTTTTTTCATTCATTACCAATACGACGACTGGTGCCAGTTTTTCTGTTGGTTTGCATTCCAGTTTTTCATTCGGCGCGCTTGCGCTAGTAGCAATATAAAAATTGTTTACTTTATCGGCAGTAGGGACAGTCCACTTCGCGAAAACCGGTTGATCATTCGCTATCAGTTGCCACACAAACGTTGGACAACTTTTGTTTAGAGAACGTAACGCTTCTTTAGCATCGATAACGGTTTCACCCCTTGGTGCGGGAATCACATCGCAGTCGTTGGACTTAACCACCCCTTTGGGGGCTACCTGCTCTGGATAATAGATTTCTATTTTGCAGTCGGAGGGTAAAATCGTGAACACACCGTCAGGAACGATCGTAACCGAAATTCGACTATCGTTAGAGAAGATCTCGCCACTCTCCACCGTTAACTTCCCCGACACGGACCCCAGGGCTAGTGCGTCTTTGAACGGGACTTCCGTCTCGCCATCAAATAATTGTAATTGGTTATCCGTATATAATTCTTTAGACAAGGTTGCTGGTTCTATCGCCTCAATTTTTGGATCGTCATTTCGAATTCGAAACGTAATAACACGTGCTTTTGCGAAAAGGCATACTGATTGGGACACATCGGTCTTGAGTTTCCACCCGGCGGCTAGTTTCGACCTCATATCCGACTTAATTTCAAAGTACAGAGATAATTGACGTGAGGTTCCTGACTTCAAATCGAAATAATCTTCAAATTTTCCTTGTTGACCATTTGTTAAAACAACATCGAATTTCGAAAGAACTGGCGGTTTATCTGTGTGCGAAGTAATTGCTATCCATTCAATTATTTCAGCATCCGGCAACGGCTTAGACACGAGGTCGCCGATACTTGGACAGTCACCAGTGATACTGATACCGCCATTGGCGATTGGCCCAAAATCTCTGAAGAATCCTTTTAGTTTGTCAGCTTCATTTACCGAAAAGACTTCTCCTAAATGCTTCCCTAATTCACATGGCTCTTCAACCTCTCTGCCCGACTCGCCATAAAAGTTTGGCTCATCATCACCAGTGATTGCTTGTATCGCGTCTTGTGACGCCCGAAGACGACCTTCATAGTTCGTCGTGTCGCCGGGGTTGAGGAACACGACGAATGTATTTATCGGGATACTCTGGAACTTCTTGGCGAGTCCGCTTTCACCGCAAACAGCATCTTGCAATTTCGATGCGTCTATTTTGTCGTTGATTGGATTGGGGCTATCACTAATGTCAAATACACCATCCGTAAACCAAATAATAAATTTGCAATTTGACGGCGAACGGCTGTTAAGGATCGAAAAAGCCTCTTTCAAAGCAGCAACATAGTCAGTTAATTGTTCTTGGTCCTTAAGAGAATTAGGGACCTCGTCGCGAATCAACTTGCCAATTGATTCATAAGTATTAAGTGTGATTGGTTTAAGCCGAACAATCTCTTTGGTTGACTTCCCGAATGTGATAAGACCGAAGTTATTCTTAGAGTTTTTCCTTTCACTCGCAGCCAAACTCTCAAGCAGTTGATCAATGGCATCAAACCGTTGCCCGCTTTCATCCGATTTACTAAGCGATTTACTGTTGTCAAGAAGAAGAAGGACATCCAAGTCCCCTTTCTTTGTACTGCCGTCTACCTCTTTGCAAATCGTCGGTGACGTTTGGACCGTTGGCAATATCGATATCGATCTACCCTTTACAACGGCAGCAGGTAAAAGCAACGAAATGAGTATGGCTGCGCACAAGAGCAACTGTTTGTTTATTTTTATCATTCCAGCCAACGAGCAATAAATTTGGCTACTATCGACGCGTTAATGAAAGCGACTAACCACGCGACTATGGATAAAAAATTTACGATAGTTGAAGACGAAAATCGCCAATCTGCAAGTAGCCCGCTTGATCGCTTTTTATTAAAATCCTGCCTGAAGAGACCGAGCAGAATTACTCCGAAAAACATCCCAGATATAAGCCCGGCGGCACGGGTCTTCAAGTTACCATCGAGAGCAACGGGTAGGAAGAGATAAATTGAGATAGAAGTGTTCAGAACAATTATTAAAAATAGTGGCAGCGAAGGTCGGGAGGATTTCGCAATTGTTCGAATAGACGTACTAGGGGCAAACGATCCAGGATGATTAGCGCCCACGCCGAGACCAGACGTAGGCCTTTGAGGCGGTCCCGAATTCAGCGCCACATTAAGCCCCCCTCCGTAAGTAGGTTACCCCAAGGGATGACTCTCGCCAATTCGCAAATCTCGTACGACAAATGCCATCACCATCTGCCTTAACCGCGACTGTTAGGGCACGTCCGTCGAAGTACACATCGGAGGTCCGTCGTCGAGCGATCGAGGAGGTGTTGGATCGGGTTCGCGCGGTGACCGAGGTGGCCAGGTCGTACTTAGATCACGACACTTCGAGACGTTGCGACGCTGGGTTATTCAGGTCCGGATCGATCGCGGTCTGGTGAGCAGCCCCACCACGGAGGAACTGGCCGAGATTAAGGCATTGTTTCAAGGAGGTGGCTGACCAGCAACGAACGATCATCATTCAGCAAGGTGTTGTACTGACTGGTTGAATCCACCTGCGTCGGTAGTAGTACCCTTATTTAGAAATCGACTAAAAACGATTCTGTGGTGGCATGGACGCCCCTATATGTCAAGAGTGTCGTGCGTGTTGTTTTAGGCGGCTGTGTGAGTGAGTACTGAACCGATCGGAGAAAGTCATCGCGCTATTTTGAGGCGCTGTACGCTGAGATCATGAAGTGGCGCATTGTTGCGAATGGGGCAGCGTTGGTCGTGACTATTTCGGTCGTCGCCGCGGCGGGTTCGACGAGTTTGCCGGCGACGCAGAGTTCGGCAAGCGCAGCCAGCCGTGGCAACGCGCTGACAATTTTGGCGGGCATCCGCATCGAGAAAGAACGACCGAGCGGCTACCAACGATCGCTGTTCAAGCATTGGAGAGACATCGACGGCGACGGCTGTGACTCGCGCGAAGAAGTTTTGCGCCGCGACAGCAAGTCGCTGCCGCAAGTTGACGGCTACGACTGCTCGGTTGTGGCCGGCGATTGGGTCTCGCCGTACGACGGCGCATCCTGGAGCGACCCGAGCAATATCGACATCGATCATGTCGTGGCGTTGAAAGAAGTTTGGGATTCTGGCGGGTGGGCGTGGAGCGAAGCAACCCGCACGGCGTACGCCAACGACACCACCGACAAGCGCACGTTGCTCGCGGTCACCGATCGTGTCAACCAGCAAAAGAGCGACAAGGACCCGTCTAACTGGATGCCGCCGCTGCGGGGTTACTGGTGTCAGTATCTGAGCGACTGGATTTCGATCAAGGCCCGCTGGAACTTGTCGATGGATCAAAGCGAGTTTGGGCGAGTCAAAAACGTGGTCACGAGTTCGTGCACTGGGTTAACGATTGCGGGTTGGAAGGAAGCACCGCTGATCGGAACAATGGTTAATGTCACGGTGCCGCTCGCTGCGCCAGTCACGACAACTATCCCCACGACTAGAACAACGACGAGCGCGACAACAACGACTTCCTTGAATACAACGACAACTACGACCATTTCGGGTTCGAGTTCTTTCTATGTCACTCCAGGAGCGTTTTGTAAGCCAGGCGGCGCAACTGGTTACTCGTCAAAAGGAGTCCTTTACATGTGCAAGACAAGCAACACTGATTCCCGAAATAGGTGGCGACAATAACCAAGTTCACGGGCTACCTCGACCACCGGAGGGTAAGACGTTTCATTGCCAGATGGAGAAGAACGATTAATGGGATTTTTGCCAAAGATTCGATACAAGGGAAAAACTGCGACATGGAAACTAGGTGACGAAGAATCGTTTATGACATATTTTGAAAGTCGCTAATTGAGTTAGATTGATGAGATGTCTGAACATCTGTTTGACCCGCCAGTGCCAGAGTTGTCACAAAATCAGAACAAGCGCTCAACTCGTCTCGTTTGGTTGTCACTCACTATTGCCATCATTGCTCTCATTGTCTCTATTTCGTCGCGTGGTGGAGATGTGCAAGAAACGCACTCCTTGTTTGATGCGCCAAGTGACCTTGAGCAAACAATTCTTGAAGTAAAGCAGTCGCTGGTTACTGTTGAATGCGCTGACTCAATTGGTAGTGGATGGGTGGCCGAACTCGACTGGTCTGCACTCACAGACCCGAAGGAAATCAAGATTGTTGAAGAATTTCCTAGTTCTGTTATTACCAATTATCACGTTGTTAAGAATTGTATTGCTGACGATTCTTTAAATCAAACTGTTCTCATTGGGGCAACTGGTCTTCGAAAAGAGTTCGTCATCTGGGACTGGGACAAACAAAATGACCTCGCTCTCCTAATTGTCAATGCAAAACTACGTCCGCTCACGTATTCGACAGAAGTTCCAAAAGGTGGATGGTGGTCAATGGCAATCGGCAGCCCTTGGGAATTCAACGCGTCTGTATCAATTGGCAATATCGTAAGTTTGGCTAAAGATGCGACTGACTTCGACATCATCACCACATCAGTGCTAAATCCGGGGAACTCAGGTGGGCCATTAGTCAACAGCCGTGGCGAAGTAATGGGAACCAACACCTGGAGAATTAACGATGCCAACCTAGGTCTCTATAACATCTCCGTTGATATTGATGCAATTTGTGTAGTGTTGCTTGATTGTGACTAGAGCTCACTAGCCGCGTATTGAAGCTCCCATTTGCTCCCCACTTGTCAATGAGGCGTAACATTGGATTTCTCGGTCGCCTTCCGCCCATCCAACTACTGACGGAATAAATATGTCGATATCATGCGGAGCGTCGGTGTCAAATGGAATACCCACATATTTCTCATAGGCCGGAACACAGAAGTCGCTCAGAGCGCCGAACAAGGCATCCCTTCCTGGAAAGTCGCCATCCGGAAGAGTTCTAGCACTAACTATTTCGACATCGTGAAGTTCGGTGCAGGGTACTCCATCAAGCTTTATAAATTCTACATAGTCGTCAACACCAGCTTCAGACCATTCATTGGGTAACAAAATACAGTCACCGACCTTAATTATAAAAGCCCCTAAATCACCAGCCTCTGTAATTTGACCGGACTTATCTCTCGTTGTTGAATCCCTCGATGATTCTTGATTTGTCCACCATCCGCCAACAGCCGAGAGCCCGACGATTCCCGCAATCCACATCCACCTCTTCATAATGAAAGTGTATATAGCAATCCAATAAGCCGCGAACTTGACAGGCACGGACTTGGGGGGTGCGGCAATTTCCGACGAAACAATCCACCCTTAGAAAAACCTGGACTAGGTCTATCTGAGAGATTGGTGTCCAGTGGAGTTTCGGGCCTCCCTGGTAAGTTTGATTCGAGTGACGTTTAAGGGTGGGGGGTCCGTGCA
>Ga0209284_10003545_pt1 | contig 19084 bp, 10 predicted proteins | sample FRY03_FD_187211 | JGI IMG/M metagenome (GOLD analysis project Ga0209284, IMG submission 187211) | Freshwater microbial communities from Lake Fryxell liftoff mats and glacier meltwater in Antarctica - FRY-03 (SPAdes) (version 2) | ecosystem: Environmental > Aquatic > Freshwater > Ice > Glacier... | reverse complement strand
GGCTTTGACATTGAGAATCCTAATCCCGGGCACGCCAATCTCCCGATTGGCAAAAGCATAAAAGCCAATCAGGAGATTGGCGTGCCCAGGGGAATTACACAACCCAGCAGCCCCAAAGCCCACCCAGCAGCCCCAAAGCCCACCCCACTGCGCTGGGTGGGGCTGTATCTCTTCAATTCAAACACGCACAAGCATCCTCATCGAACGCAGTCGCTGGGCTTTTTTACCAGCTTATTTATTAAAATCTAAAGGCAAAGAAAGTGACCAAACCTCGCTAGAAAGCGGTTGTGCGTGCCCTCCAGCAATCCAGAGTTTATCCCGAAACACAAAAGAAGATTGCTCGTGCCTTTCCTTCCAGATAGTCTTCGAGACAAGTTTTTGCCAACTTTTCCCATCCTTGGAAAACCAAACATCACCCCAATTTTGAGATGGCTTGTTAGACCACCCGCCAAGAACCCAAATATGCCCCCGATAAACTTCCGCAGAAAACCAAAGTCGTTCGTGCCAAGGTGCTTTATCCGTTTCTCGCACCCAATTAACACCATCAGCAGAAGACCAGACATCGTTAAAGGCAAAGTAATCTGGGACATAGTTGCCCCCACCGAAGATATAGATGCGGTCGTTAAGAACAGCGGCTTGGTGATAAGCCCGTGGTGCCCAAGGGGCGTTCTTGGTTTCGAGTTTCCAGTCTTTGCCATTAGGAGAAGACCAGACATCATTTTTTAAGCTTTTAAGATCGCCGAAATAGTAGTTTTCGGTGCCACCTAAAATCCAAATTTTACCTTTGAATTCAACACAAGCAGAGGCAAGTCTAGGCGCCCAATCAGCTTTTGGGGTGATTTGGTGCCAATCCTTACCATCAGAAGAGGCCCAGACTTGATTACTAGCAGAGTGGCCCGGGAGCCTACCATTATGCCAACCGCCCATCATCCACATTTGGTTTTTAAAAACGATGGACATAGGCAGATCGGTATGAATGATAGGGAGGTTTTTATTGATAGGTTTCCAATTTTTACCATTGGGAGAGGCCCAGATATCACGAGGTGGGGCTTCTTTGGAATTGAACCAGCCGCCCAGAACCCAGAGTTGGTCGCGGAAGACGAATTCGCCTTGAGAATCACGGGGTTGCCAGCCTGCATCTTTGGTCTCGAGTACCCAATCAGGGCCTTTCACCTCTGCAATTTTAATATTGGCAGAAGATTTTTCCTGTGCGAAAAGGGTTTCATTGATCACTGCAATAAAGCCCATCAGAAAAAGAAGGGAAACAACCCTAATGAGGTATTTAAAAATGATGAGCATGGTGGGTTGTCTCGATAGAATAATGGTTGGCGTAATGCAAGGATGGCATGGTTGCAACTAGGTTTTTAAAGGCGAAGGCATAATTGTTTGCTTTGTAATTTGCCGATTATAAAGTTACAGTTAAGGGGTAAACCTGCCTTAGAGATATTATACATGTTTAGCATTTTCGATAACCAAGGTAATAAAAAGGTAAACCGCAGAGAACTTTTGTGCGTTGGGTGAAGGTGTTTAAAATCCTTAGCGTACTTTCTCACCTTTTACAGAAATGGTTACTACTTCAAGATCTGCAAAATTGCCCGCACCGCCCAGCGCAGCGCCACCAACCAGTAAGGCATTATTACCAAAAGGTATCAATCGATGAACAATGCGTTTCGTGTTGGAGGTGCCAACTTTTTCCCAACCATCGCCTAATTCATTCAAACGAAACACCAAACCTTCAGAAGTGCTGACGATGATTTTGTTTTTTACTCTGTTGGCAGCGGGGCTAAAACCGGTTTTTTCGCCAGGAAGATTTGGTGCAATAGTCCATTTTTTAATCGAAAGATCGTACACATCAACTTGGTTAATTAACGCCCCATTTTCATCCATCCCGCAAATTACATAAACCTTGTTGCCCAAAGTTGCAGCAGTCAATGCACGCCTTTTAAATGGTTGTGCAATGGATTCCCATGTTGCATCCTTGGCTTTCAAATCCAAGATAAGAGATGTTTCATGCCAGATGGGCATATTGCCTTTACCTCGACTTTCCCATCCACCAACTACGATAAGCTTATCACCTGCAACAACAAGATCGTGTGAAGATCTACCTGCGGGAAGGGGGGCGATGGGGAGCCATTTATTTGTCTTGGGGTCGAAGGATGAGCAATCAGAAAGGGAGACATTATCAGCAGGCATAGCAGGAGAGTTTTTAGGTTGCAAGCCACCGATGCGATAAATTTTTCCACCATGGGTTGCAAGGTTCATTCCCTGCACCTTGGGGCCACCCGGAAGCGATTCCCATTCTGTTCCGCCATCAAGCTTCAAACGCTGGAAGGTACCAAGAACGGTTTCGGTATTAAATTTGTGGGTGGTGCCTGCATGGCCACCATAAACATAAAGGTAGCCATCAAGTTCTACTACGCCTAGGCTGGAAGTGGCTTGGGTTAATGGGGGTAGCGCCAATATAATTGGTGCTGTTACAAGCATACAGATTAAGGTGATAATTTTTTTCATGGGTCATCTCTTTCGATTATTTCTCAATGGTTAGGTTGTTATTGATGGCAAGATGCATTGTGGCTTCATCCCGAGGAATCGGCGAACAGGATTTTCCCCCTACCTCACTCAATTTGTTTTCTAGGGCAAGTAATTAGGGTGAGGGTCATGCAGCAGAATCATGTTTAATTTTAACAACCTTTTAAATTTTTGATAGGCCTTCTGATGAGTTTCGTAAGTGGATCTGTTGCAAACCGTTTGTTTTTGCCTCATCGATGGGAATAGTGAAATTAAGAAATTAGTAGCAACTTTGATTAGTATAGTGTGGCTAATATTATGTTTTGGCCTAGAAATGGTTGTTTTCTCGATTTCTATTGCGAGGGCCTATTCTTTAAAAATAAAGTTCAATCACAAACCTTTATGGGTTGTAAATTGGGTGCAAATTTTGCATGGAAGACAATAAAAAGATATAACATTAGAGATTGTACGAACGAGGTTCTTTAAGCTAATAGTTAGCTTCCATCGTGATGCTTAAAGTGGTATTGTTAAAGCTATATATCGAATGTTGGTTTTGGATGCCTGATAAATCTTGATACTTAAATTAAAGAGGACTTTAAAAATGAGAACAGTTCTAGCAGCTTTTTGCATGGTTGGTTTGATTCATGCGTTGACTGGGATTTTTGCACAAGAAAAGAATGATCAAGTTGTTCTGAATGAAACTCTTTCTGCAGTCATCAAGTTAAATAAAAATATCGAGAACATTACTTTTAACTCTATTATGGGAGAGAAAAAAACACTTGAAGAGCTTAGGGGTGCTAATGCCACGATAGTTGCTTTTTTGAATTTCCAATGCCCGATATCTAACAGGCAAACCCCTGAACTGGAGGAGTTGGCGGAAAAGTACAAGGGTAAGAAGGTGAATATCATCGGGGTATGCTGCGATGTAGAGTCCCCTAAGGAGTTGGCGAAACATGTTCAGGAATTTAAAATCACCTTTCCCGTCTTTTATGATCCCAATCATATTGTCTCTACCGCATTTCTTGCAGACATTACTCCGCAGGTTTTTTTGATCGATAGCGCTATGACAGTTCGTTATTTTGGAAGGATTAATGATCAATATGAAGACCGTGCAACCAAAAACTTAATTGTTAAAAACCATGATCTTAGAGATGCTTTAAACAATGTACTTGCTAATAAGGAAGTCTTGCCCCAATACACGCAGTCGGTAGGTTGCCCGCTCAATAGGGTTAAAAAGCCTGTTGTTGAAGATGGCAAAGTAACTTATTACCGCGATGTTTTGCCTATCCTTCAAAAGAATTGTCAAGAATGCCACAGGATAGGTGAAGTGGCACCTTTCCCGTTGGTGACCTTCAAGGATGCCTGTGACTGGGCTGATTTAATCCAAGAGAATGTTGTTTCAGGTGTGATGCCTCCTTGGAAGCCATCTGGAAATAGTATCCCCTTGAAACATGATCCCCGCATGACCAAGCAGGAAATTGAGACCATAAATAAGTGGGTTGAAGGTGGGAGCGCCCGAGGTAACGAGAAAGATTCCCCTGCCGAAGTCAAATTTAAACCTACTAATCAGTGGAATGATGATAGGCCCCCGGATATCATTCTCGAACCTTCTGAAGATTTTCATCTTGGGCCCTTGGGTGATGATCATTACCGCACCATTGTGATGCCCCTTAACAACAAAGAAGAGTTGTATATAGAGAAGACCCAATTCGTTCCGGGCAATACTAAAATTGTTCATCACGCCTTATATTTTTACGATGGTACTGGCGTTGTACTGGATGCCCAAAAAAGGCTAGGTAATCTTAATCCTCCGGCTAATGGGGTTGGGGATTGGGGGCCGGGATATAACTCGGGCATGGGGCTTGGGTTTATTCCCGATTCTTCGAAAATAACAAGGAATAAAGATAATCCAAGTGCTGGGCTTGGTGGCTGGGTGCCTGCGGTTGATCCTCTTGCTACCCCTCCAAATTCTTCATATATTATTCCTCCTCAATCTGATATTTTCTTGCAAATTCATTATCATCGTAATGGCAAGCAGGAGGTGGATCGTTCAAAACTTGGTGTATGGCTGACAAAAAAACCGCCCACTAAGTTTATCAAAAGTTATCTTATAGATACCACTTTTACCGTGATTCCTAAAGGGGTTAAAAAGTATAAAGCTACAGGTATGAAAATTCTTGAAGAAGATATCAAGATTTTTACTGTAGCGCCTCATGCCCACATGCTTGCAAAAGAAGCACGCCTTTATTACTCCCTGCCAGGTTCAAACGAAAAGATTCTTATTATTGAAATCAAGGACTGGGATTTTAACTGGCAGCAACGGTATTACCCAGCAAAATTACTTGCGTTACCCAAGGGCACTACGATGAATTCCGAATGGATTTATGATAATTCAAACAATAATTCCAATAACCCTTTTCACCCGTCTAAAACTGTTTTTCTTGGTGAAAGCACTACAGATGAAATGGGCATTTTTATTATTGCGGGTGTGGTCGATGAGAGGGCCAAAACCCCTCCTACCCAATTGTTTACTTATTTCGAAAGGCTACTAAAAGCAGAGGCCTTAAAAAAGTTATTCGGCGGTAGATAAGCTTTACCTTCTGGTACTTGTTTGATTTCTTAACCATTTTAGAATCAAACAAGTTCGGGAAGGGCTTTCCATTCATCAACCAGATAATGAGGCCTACCGGCGTAATCGTTGAGGGCGGTAGTATGCGGGTTGATACCAAAGTGTTGGTAAAGAGAAGCGTGAACTTCACCAAAATGAATCGGACGAGTTGCAACCTTGCCACCATCTCGGTCGGTTGAACCAATCACCTGACCACTGCGGAAACCACCCCCCGCAAGCAATGCACCACCCACCTCGGGCCAATGATCACGGCCTGCATCTTTATTGATGCGTGGGGTCCTACCAAACTCACCCCATGCAACAACAGCTACATCTTTATCTAAACCCCGTTGATGCAGATCAGTAATCAGGCTATGCATCGCATGATCGAACAAAGGGAAGTGGGTGTTCTTACATTCACTGAAGTTGTTGCTATGAAAATCCCAACGGCCAAAATTCAGGGTTACCACCCGTGCGCCCGCTTCGATAAGTCTGCGAGCCATTAGAAAATGTTCGAGGTTCCGTGGCGCACCATCGCCGTAGTTTTTCGGATCGCCCTTGCCAAACTTTTCACGCACTGCAGAGGGTTCCTTCGAAAGATCCAAAGCATCCATCAGCTTACTAGAGGTAAGTATTTCAAGTGCTTGAAGGCTGATGGCATCCATGGAACCGATATTGCCTCGGGAATCTAGATCTCTGCGCATTGCATCAAAACTTGAAAGCAAAGATCGCCTATCTGCAAGTTGTGCAGATTTAATACCATCTAAAACCATGTTATCTTTTACTGGGCCCGAGGGCCTAAAAGCTGAGTTTGCTATTCCAAGGTATCCAGGATGACCGGGTGAACCATAAGGGGGATGCCCGGCGTTGGGGGCTAACCCAATAAAAGGAGGCACCGAACTATTGCTTGAACCTAGTATTTTGGAAATCGATGCCCCAAGGGATGGCCATCCACCTTGCGGTTGTTTATTTACAGTTCGCCCGGTGTAACAGATGAACGAATCATGATCACCACTTGGTGAACCATAAACCGAACGCAAAGGCACTAGCTTATCCATAATGGAAGCAAGCTTAGGCAGGTGTTCGCAAATTTGGATGCCGGGAACATTTGTGTTGATCGGTTTGAACTCACCACGGATATCAGCAGGTGCATCCATCTTAAGATCGTACATATCTTGGTGGGGTGGTGCCCCCGCCATGTAAATCATGATTACCGCTTTGTGGGATTTTTTTATGCCCGCAACTTGTTCTGCCTTGAGAAGCGAGGGAAGAGATAAACCACCCATCCCGAGGGCGCCTATCTTCATGAATTCGCGACGGCTTTTTGTCTCTGCTTTACGAAAACTTGTACAACCTTTTATTTCTGGCATGGCTTACGATCCTAAATACTCAGGCAGGATGGATACCCTTATAATTATAGCCAACTTTTAGCCTTTGGTACCATTGAAAACTGGAGGGCAATGTTAATATCGGCATTTAAGGCAAGATTAATCAGTATCAACCGGTAGGGTTGTCATGAAAAATGACAACCCAAGAACAATCAGATCACTTCACGAGCCATTTGCCTGCCTCGAGTTCTTGTTTAGAGGCATCGCCTGCATAAAGGTTAAACTTGGATATTGCGGCTGCTTTGGTATAGATATCCGAGACAAACGCAGGTGTTTTAGTTTCTCCTGCAATCCAGATTGCATGGGGTGCGTTAAGTGCAATCATCCCTGGAAGATCCAGATACTTAGAGCCCCCCGGAAGAAAGCTGGGGTCACGGTAATCCAAGAGGTTGGAAAACCGAAAGCCCTTGGTATCAACAGCTGCACGGTCAATAGCATCGCCTGCGAGGGCGCGGGCAGCAACCACAACAGGGCCAATTTCGCCAAACCCTGCCACACCAATCAAGGTGGGTTGCGGGTGGGAACCAATCTTTGCGGTTTTAAGAAAACGGGTGAGAGTTAGCACATCGTGGGTGCGTTGTGCAAACAAAGTATGGTTATAGCCATAGGTAAAGCCAGCGAACTCGCGGGGGTTGGCTACCAGTCTGGTTTGCTTCATGGGTTTGCCATCTTTCAAGAATGCGCCTTGAAAAAGAAGGTCGGCACCTATTACTGTTGCGCCCGCATTCAAAAGTTCTTGAACACCTGCTTTGATGGAGCCATCTGCATTGTATAGGGAAGACTTGCCCGCATCATCAAGCCAAACAACGGCTTGGCCTTTCCATTCTTTGGGGTAAAGCCAAGTAACAGGAAGTTCTTCAGCATAAGTTTTGTTGCGAATAACTCCAGTCATTTCAACATACTTACCTTTATCTTTTTTATCGTTGAGAATCCAATCGGAATCGCCTGCTTGGGCATAGGATCTGCCAATGATGATTTCAACTGCTTTGCCAATTCTATTGCGAAGCGCAGCAGAAGAAGAAGTGGCGGGTTGCAATAACAGTTCAGAATCATCCTTGAAATATTTTAAAAGGTAGCGTTCGAAATCTGGTCCATTTGTTTTTGGTTCGGGGTGTTGGGCATTCCAGACGGTGAGTTGTGCGGGGGAAAGAGGATCAAAATCATTTTCAATCACGGGTGATTTATGGCCAAGCTTAAAATGATGATTCAAGAAAGTAAAAAAAGCAGAGCGACTTAGGGAGTTATAATTGTGGGGGTGGTACTCGCCCCGATGCAGCATAACATTTCCGGATTTTCCCAGAGTGTTATAAAGCTTCTTAAGGTCTGGGAAACCTTTGGTTGCCATTTCTTTCGTCCAATCGTTTGCAGTAGTCATGCCTTGGGGTTTGGGAGCAAAGAGCGCGGCAAATTCAACATTACCAGTGTTGACTCGCAGGAGAGAGGAATTTTCGCAGGTGCAACCGCCTTGCATTGAGGTGCTAACCATGACTGCGGGGAACGAAAGTTTTAGGCGGGGATCGATTGCGGCAAGCAGCATGGTCTGGGTGCCACCACCGCTTGCGCCGGTCATTGCGGTGCGTTCTGAATCCACTTCAGGAATACTTAAGAGGAAATCCATAGAGCGAATGGCATTCCAAGTTTGGAGGCCCATGATGCTTTGAAGGTTGGATTCCGCTTGTGGGGAATAGAGGCCCCAGTTTTCGGTTTTGTTCATTTCAGGGCGTTGTTTGCCGAAGGTGTGAACAACTTCGCGAGAGAATTGGTGGGAATCGGAATCGCTGAGCATATCCCACTGCCAAACAACACAACCCATGCGGGCAAGTTGAATACACATGGCTTGAAATCTGCTGATGCCGCCTTTTTCAAATCGTTCTTCGCCGGTTGCGATTTCGTTGCGAATTTTGTCGGGTGTTTCTTCGCTGAGTCGGGCATCTTTCCAATGGCCATGGGCGAACAAAACGCCCGGAACTTTGCCCTTCACATTTTTGGGTTTGTAGAGATTACCTGTGACAAAGAACCCAGGGCTGCTTTCGAAATAGACTTTTTCGACGGTGTGATCGGGCCTATCTATTTTCCCATGAATGACAGCCTTGAGCGGGGTCTTGGTGGGCATGGGCCATAGGCCTTGTGAAAGTAGGATCTGTGTTCGCACAAATTCTGCACGAGTATCCCATTCGATTTTGGTTTGTGGTGGATTGAAAGGGAAGTAGCCATTAAGGTCTTTAGGTGGTGCCAGCCGTTTATCGGAGGGCAGAATATCTGCGCCTGAAATAAAAAGAGGAGCTATTAGCAATGCGGAAATAAAAGCAGATGCAAGTTTAAGTTTCATGATTCATGTTTCCAGAAAAATACGGGCAGGGATAACCATTGCAAAAGTAATACTAAGGGATAACTAGCATTAATACTAGCAAAAGCGCAATTTTATAAAGAAGAGGATTATGTGATTAAGGAGTTAAATTGCTCGGGGTAGGCCGTTGGGCTATCGGCACGCTTAGAAGTTTTATATGCAGTTATTAAGTGAATTATAGCCTTATAATGGTATGTTTCATCCATTGGCACCTAAGCATGGTGTGGTTCCTTGGGAAAGAAATTAATCGATGGGGTTCTTTTCAAAATCGGAAGGGCTAACCCAACCTGCGTTTAAATTTTCGCCCTTCATAAAGCGATTATAAAAATTCACATGAGCTTTGTTGGAGTGCAGGTATTGATCAAAGATATGCCCTTTGCCTTCCATTCGCGGATCGTTTTGGGCCTTCAACTTCGCAAACATCTGGTTTTTTAGGGAAGCACAGATTTCTGCGTTGGCAGAATGCGTGGCAAGATTATTTAAACAATCAGGGTCTTTTTCAAGGTTATATAGTTCCGCAGCGGGCCGCTTTGCAAAACACCAGTTCCAAAACTTATCGGTTGGGTTGCGACGATGATCTTCTAATATCAAACTCTTCGTGGGGCTTCCATCAACATTCAAGTAGCCTGTTTCTGGGTTACAGGCGGGCCAGCGTGACGGTTCAAAATTATGCAGATAGATAAAATTTGATTTGATCATTCCACGAATAGGGTAACCAACATCATCTGGCCTGCCTATGTCGTGCCTTTCCATTCCAATGAGAACATGATCCCGGGTTGCATTAATTAAACCGGATTTTGCAGAGTTAAATAAATCTTGTAGACTTAGCCCCGGAGTTGGCGCCATCCCTGATTTGTTCCAATCAAGGTTTGCAACACCAAGAAAGGTGGGTGCCAGATCTGTAAAGCTTACATAATCATCCACCACTCTTCCCGGATTGGTAATTCCTTTTTTCCACATAATTGCAAGGGGAACATGATTGGAATCGATATAAGCACTTCCCTTGCAGCGAGGAAATGGCATACCATGATCGGAAGTGACCACCACCAGCGTGTTATGTAATAGCTTTTGTTTTTCTAATTCATCAAGCATTCTCCCTAAATGCCTATCAAAGTGTTCTACCTCGAAAGCGTAATCGAGCATATCGTTTCGAACGGTATCATTGTCGGGCCAATACCTAGGCACTTTGGGAATATCGGAAAGTTTCTTACCACCCTTTGCAACCCCAGAACCAAATTCATAACCACGATGGGGCTCTAGGCCACCGTACCAGAAGGCCCAAGGTTTATCTTTGGAAGTGGTGTTGAGAAAATCCTTAAAGTTTGCAGCATAATCATTGTTGCTGATGCCGTTTGTGAGGGGTAGGGTTTTATGATCATTGAAAGGTTTCCCGGTCATGTGTCTGGGTTTATTTTTACCATCAAGTGCAACCCCCGGGCCCCAGCCCTTGGCTGTATGGCCCACCTGCCAGTCATTTTCCATAAGCGCCTCGCCCCAGCCTTTAAATTCTTTAGGGAAGTAACAAAGATGGTTGGCAGCTTCTTTAAGTTGCCAAGAGTTTCTGCCTGTTAGAATGCAAGCGCGGGAGGGCGCGCATTTTGCATTGGGCGTAAAAGCATTGTGGAAGAGAATCCCTTGTTTTGCAACTCGATCGAAGTTGGGAGTTTTAACCCAAGGGGTTCCATAGGCCCCTGCATGTACGCCCCAATCATCTGCGATTGCGAAAAGAATATTGGGCCTACCTTCTGGTTCGGCCTGACTTGGTACCATTAATGATCCCAGTAAAAGCAAATTATACAGGTTCATAAATGTTGAGTTCCAATGCCGATCTTAAGGTTGCTAAAACTATATTCATCTAATCTAGCATCATCAGATGGTTAATCCTAGGAATGCAAACCCCCTAGCTAAGGCATTTAAGGTTAGCAACTGCGTATGCCTTATAGTTAGTAGAATCACGGAAGTTTTTCTCGGGTCTTTAAATCGAATTTCTCGCCCGCATTTAAAAAGAAATATAACTTCTCCCCTTCCGCTGGCTTACGCTCGGGATCATAAATAGCTACTTTACTAGAACCCATCACTTCTAAATTATTTCCCTGAATGATCACCGCGGTATCCTCATCAATTCCTATGCCAAGGAGGTGCCGATGTTTTTGCACCACTGCAATCAGATCATCTTCGCGTTTGCGTTTGATAAGATGTTGATCAATTGCACAATCTTTAATAAAGCCCAGGCCTGTTTCATACCCCGGTGCCATCATAATGGTGTTGCCTTCGCGCGCTCCACGAACCATATACGAACTCATGATGGAAGCGCCCGCAGAACTGCCACCAATCACCCCCCCACGATCCAAAAGATCAAACAAAGCTTTCTGAGTTTTGGTGTTGAGGTAGCTATCTGCGTAGCGCCATTGCCTGCCGCCATCAAGCCAAACCCCGGTGGCTTGTTTAAGGGCCGCAGTGAATTCCTCCGAGTCTGCGACTTTTTTATCGCGGGTATGAAGAATAAATACCTTTGCCGCTCCGGCCTTCCGCAATGCAGGTGCAGGCCTCGTTTCATTATTAAAGTTCTCGCCTTCATTTGCAGTTGGTACTACTGCAATCACTGCTTTATTATTACCTGAAAGTTCCAAGAATTTCTTCATGATTCCAGGATCTTTACCGCCGCCACCCACAATCAGCAGCGTTCCCTTCCTAGGGCCGATGGTGTTAATTTGGGAAGGAGTTGCAAGCTGATTTTCAAGCCAAGGGGCCACTTTTTGCACCCAGCGTAGCGCATGTTCTCTTTGCCCTTTGGCATTAAAATGCACGCCTTTACCATTGCCATCGCGGTATTCACTTCCCAACTGATCAGAGTCTGGGCCTTCGAGGGCGAGGGTATTATTCCACAATGCTTTTTGGGCATTACGAATTTCGAGAGAGCCCATGTCTTGGGGAGAATGATAGCTAACTTGCGCAACAAACCAGGGGAAATCCCAACCCACTTCTTTATGGCTATCTCGAATGAGTTGCTCCAGATATTTCTGATAAAGTTCGCCTTTCAAGGTGCGTGTTGGGTCTGCTTGGTTGGCATCAGATTCGCCTTGGTGCCAAAGCATAGCCCGGAATCCTTGATTGCCTAGTGGTTGCAATTTCGTAATCAAATGCTGGAAGATGATGCCTTTACTTTCCCATTCGCCGGAATCAAGTTTGGTTACATTACCAAGAAGAGTTGGTGGGTTAGGAAAAGTTGTTTTTTCGGGAAGCCATTCGCGGATGCTGCTTGCGCCTACACCCGTTGCAACAATTCCAACAGGCACATTAAATTGTTTAGCGATTGCATCTGCAAACGGTGGGATAAAACTGCCCCCACCGCCACTTGCCCCGGGTTGTGGATCGTTTGCAGCTTTCCAACTCTTGCCATCGAAGGCAACAACTTTGTCCGATTTAGGGATGAGTTTTTCTTCAGCGTGATTGGCAGAGTTAGATTGCCCTGCGATAACAAAAACCTCTCCCACCCCCACATGAGCGACCGATGAAGAAATGAAAGCAAGGTTTTGCTCAAGGGCCCGAACTTCAACGGAATACCAAGCCCCGGGCGGTGCCTCCAGAGTTCCCCTGAATGATTCACCTTTGGGAGTTGCTAGCAGTTTTTGCCAGTCGCCTTTTATTCCTTTACCAACCAATCTCGCTTCGATTGCGCCAACCTCGTTCTTGGTTGTTTCGAGTTTTCCTGCAACGATGATTTTGCCTTTATCCTTCGAGTTTCGTTGAACGATTTGGTAATCAAGTGGCGTGTTGATAATGAGGGAATCTGCTAAAACATTCGAGCAGGAAAGATAAATTACAAAGAGAATCGCAGCTAAAGTTCGCATAAATATTATTCCTAGACCAAGTTTAAATCTCGAGGCTTTAACATAACATAACAGCTTTTGAATGTGCATGAGAAATGCAGCCTAGAAAATTTGTTTACTTACTATTCCGATTGATGTTTTTAAATGAATAGCCCTTGAGATCGAAAGCAATATTGCTTCCTAAGTAAGATTAAAGATTGAAAATCAATGCTCTTAAAAGAGATCACCTGGTAGTTGTCTTCTTCCATTTTAATGGGGTGGGTAGCATCAATGCCCATGGCTGCAACTGCTCCTATGACTTGAACAACAGCACAAACAAGAAAAACCGAAGCCCACCCGGCGCAAGGGTCGTTGGGGTGATAAGATTTGATGTAAATGAAAAGTTGCGGTGCGATTGCAGCACCAAGGTTGCCCCACATACTTTCCGCCCACATCTTGACAATAAGCCCAGAAGGCTGGGTTGCCCATGTCGGTCGCTGCTGCAACAACGCACATCACGATGGTAACTCCGAGGGCATCATCAATATAAAGATAAACATGGAAAAATCATAGGTTCAAAACAAATTGCAGGGGCAATAAGGACTTATACCATCGAAGCTAATTTGGTAAAATCAGAAAAAAATCTGCTGGTTGCTGCCATCGTTAGCAAAAAAGGGCCAAGTGGATTTTGCTCTAACCCCAGCAACATGGTGCTTCGACCTTTAACAAATTCAGGCAAGGATGTGATTAGCTTGGCAGGCATCTGGAAAGGCAAGCCATCCACTAAAATTGAAAATATAGCAGATATTCCACTACCTCAAGTAGGGCTTTATAACGGTATGATTGCGCCCTTGTTTCCTTTTGCAATTAAGGGCACCCTTTGGTATCAGGGTGAAGCTAACGGCCCGCTCTGGATGCAATACCGTCGATTGTTACCAACCTTAATTGCAGATTGGCGAAAGCGATTTGATGTTGGTGATTTTCCTTTCCTTATTGTTTCTCTTGCCAACCTAAATAAGTTACAAACGCTGCCTATCGAACCCGGTTGGGCTGAAATTCGCGAATCCCAATGGCTTACATCTCGCAAGGTTCCCAATACTGGCCTTGCTATGACCATCGATATTGGTGACCCAGATAATATCCACCCAAGAAACAAACAAGAAGTTGGAAGAAGGCTTTCACTTATTGCTAGGCATATGATCTATGGCGAAAATGACCTGGTCTATTCCGGCCCTGAGTTCGCAAAAATGGAAATTGATTCCACCGATAAGCAAAAAGTTCGATTGTTTTTTAATAATACAGGAAGTGGCTTAATGATGAAGCAGGGTGATAAAAAACTTACTGGCATTATTATCGCAGGTGCGGATAAAAAATTTGTTTGGGCAGATGCGGTTATTGATAAAGGGACAGTCCTTGTTTCATCTTCCGAAATTAAAGATCCTAAGTTCGTGCGTTACGGTTGGGCTTGGAACCCGATCGTAAATCTTTTCAATAAAGAAGGCTTGCCTGCGATCACCTTCCGAACCGATGAATAAAGCAAGGCTTAGTCCTAGTTACATAGTTAGAAATCGTAAGCAACTATAAAAGTGTGCTTATTATTACCTTGTAGACCATCAAAAGATTTAAAAGTTAGGAGGTTAGAACCTTAAACCTACTTGTTGGAATCTTTTTTAACCACCTCTTCAGGGAGTAATAATTCAGCAGGAGTTTGGGCAAAATATGGAGGCACCGTAAGAAGTCGTACCGAACCCCTACAATAGCGCACACGCCAAAATTTACCGTCTTCACCGGGGGGAACAGGCACACTATAAAAATTAGGCTCACGACCATTAAGCCAAAAATGAGGCCGATCCTGACTATCCCTCACTTCGCCATGCTCACCACCAAACAAACCAATAACCTTAGTTCCCTTAGGCACATAAAAATATCCCATCCATAAACCATAAAACTTATTGATGGGATTTTCTTGCATAGAAACTACCGTCATGGTCTGACCCTTGGGCCATTTCACCATGGTTCTATCATTACCATCTTTGATGTTGATTTTATAAAGGCCAGGTTGCATGAGAGAAAATTTAATTTTGCGCTCAACACCATCCGGGGGAATAGAAGCGTTGGTTTGCACCAAAGTTTCTTTTTCACCCGTTTGACTTTCGCCACCAATCTTAAAAAGCTCAACCTTAACATTACCCCGATCGCGATAATGGGGAATCAAACCACCAGTGATTTGTAATTCGATCTCAGTTGGTGCATTTTTTGCATAAGTGTAGAAAGTCTGAATCCCTCGGCCAGCGGTGAAATCACCCGAAGGAAACTTACCTAGAGGAATATCCAAAGGGATTGTCAGACTGGTTGCAGCAGGAACAAGATTAGTGGAAAAAGTAACCTGCTTGAAATTCAATGTCACAAGCTTATGCGTTGCAATGCCTTCCTTAATAAAAACATCAATTTCCTCTAGTTTAAACGGGGCACTAGACTTCCAAGGATTCTTACCCTCGGGGATTTGCCATTTCGCCTCAGCAGGAATAGAAACGGTTTTATCACGGCCCGCAAGGTCGCGATACAGCGCATAGGTATGAACCATCATAGTGGTGCGCATACGAAAAGCGTGCTTGATCAATGCTTCAAAAGCATCTTGTCTGGCTTTGCCATCCGCTGTGGCATAACGATGATAGAGGGAGCAATATTTTGTGTAAAGGATGAGGTCATCGAGTCGTTTTTGAATTTCAGAAGGCTCAGAAACAGCTTTGGCTTTTTCCAAAGCACGATACATTTTTCCTAACTGATCATCGATAACCAGATGAGGCTTAGACCCATCAATTTGGTCATAGAATTCTCGCATAATTTTGCTGGCGGGGCCAAAAGCACGATCGAGAAAATCTTGTTCAATACCAGCTTTATTTTTCCCCTCACGAATATCCCAAAGCATACGGGAAGCAAAATAATAACCCAAACCATTAGGCCCCCAATTATCACTCGACTCCGCAGACATATAGCGGGCACCCTTGGAATGAAAATCGGAAATGGTGCGTTGCAAGTATTCTAGATTCCCACCCCGCGCATGGCCTGGTTGATCTCTATCCCAAGTATTTACGCTGTAATATTCCCTAATACCAAGAGTTGCGCCCTTAGAAGCCCACCCAGAAATAATATCTTCCAAGGTCATCCCACCCTTTATAAATGCAGTTGCTACACTTACCACCACCTTAGGATGCACCTGAATAGTAGGGGGTGGCGAATGATAGTTATACCCATAAATACCAACAAGTTTGCCCGGGTACTTTTCGTTAATTGCCACCGCTACTTCATTAGCTAGCGTGATCGCCTGATCCGAAACTGTTCCAAGCTTGGCACAAAGTTGACACTCACACCAACCGCCTCCATCACTCGGATCCATCGAGATACTATCCAATTCGGGATTTTTTTTAACCTGTTCTACCGCACGGTTGACAATCAAAGCACGAAGGTCTGCATTACCCAAACAAGGCTTGGTATTTCTAACCTCTTTGCGTTCGTTATTTAAAAGGGGCCAGTATTCCGGATGGGCAGTAAATTCTTTTTTCAAAGCTTTAACGATTCCATCGTAGGCGTGGCCTGTATTGAGGTTAACCCCTTGCAAACAACGATTTTTTTCACACCAATCACGGTAAGGTTCCTTCGCATAATCCCACGCACCAAAACCATACCAAATCCTTCGTGAGTAATAATCTGGCTTTTCTATAACATCGATTGCTAATTCGATTCGAGGTATTAAGGGCACCACTTCCCAATGTTCCCCAGGGAAATATTGCCTATGACCTATCCGATGAAGGAGATCCCATACGCCATGCCCAACCGCAAGATCCGTTGCCCCTATAATCCAAAGTCCACCCCTATGGGTTCTTAACAAATAATCTTCACGGCGAATAATATCGGTAGGTTTAAAGAGCGTGTCATATTTAAGATTGGGAAAATCAGATGCTACCCCAGTTACGATACCTTTTGTACCATCCCCTTTTTCAATTGCAAACTTAGCCCCACTTATTCTTTCAAGGTAAGCTGCAAGCTTAGTGGCCTTGGCCTTGGTTAGATCACTGGCTTTTTCCGAAATTATAATAGGAAAAAGAGCTTTTCCATTTTCTGTCAACTTCACTTTCTCGGGCACCGCTGCGAGAAGTATACTTGGAATCATTATGAAGATACTTACAACAGGCAGACTAAGGAAAGACTTCATTTCTATTCTCCATTCTTTAGTTTTTTAATCAGGTAATCATTCATAGAAGTATACTTCACCTTAGCTGCACCGGGGTAAACCAAATCACATTCAACACCTAAAGAGTCGAGCTTTTCTTTTAGCTTGACTCCAAAATTTGCACTATGCGTAGGGTCTTTTTCATCCTTACCCATTGCAGGTGGTCCACCGTAAATCATATAGATTGGAGGATCGCCTGCACTTGCGTGTTCAAACGGAGAATATTCTTTGATCCAAGGAAGCACTGATTCTCTTGCAGCAAGAAACTGTGGGAACTGCGTATCACGAGTTTTACGATCTTTGTGATCAGGGTAAAAACCAAAGGCGTGTCCACCATACCTACTATTAGGAGTCCACTCCTTCATCTGTTTAGGGTCAAGTGTGGTTTGAGCCCCTGTAACCGCTGCACAATAAAGCCTAGTCGATTCGCGTGCTATAGGATCATTACTTTGCGGTTCCGCAAGGTCGTTATGGAAAGCCAACCAAAGACTAGAGCAAGCACCTGCAGAACCACCCGAGGCACCTATTTTTGTTTTATCAATATTCCATTCCGCAGCTTTGCTACGCACAAACTGAAGCGCACGGGCAGCATCGTGCAAGGGCCATTGAACCGGAGGTTTTACTTTGGCATCGATGGCATCAGCGATGAATCTATATTCAATGGAGACTACAGAAATACCTTTGGCGAGGTATTTTTCTGCATCGGTGATGCGCCTGTCGCCTGCAACCCAGCCACCCCCATGAATGAAAAACACAAGTGGGGTAGGCTTGTCAGACTTGGCTTTGTAAAAATCTAATACTTGTGCGGGATGGGTGCCATAGGCGACACCTTCCAAAGTTGGTTTGCTGTAAACAGGATCTGCAGCAAAGGCAAATCCAACACTTAATACAAAAAGTAAAGTTAGGGTTCGTTTCATATAAAACTTTCAATAGTAAGAAGTTAATCTTCTTCCATTTTAATGGGGTGGGTGGCATCAATGCCCATGGCGGCAACTGCCCCTATGACCTGAACAACTGCACAAACGAGAAAAACCGAAGCCCACCCTGCGCTAGGATCATTGGGGTGATACGATTTGATGTAAATGAAAAGTTGCGGTGCGATTGCAGCGCCAAAATTGCCCCACATGTTTCCCCAGCCAACGACAGAGCCCACATACTTTCCGCCCACATCTTGACAATAAGCCCAGAAGGCTGGGTTGCCCATGTCGGTCGCTGCTGCAACAACGCACATCATGATGGTAACCCCGAGGGCATCACCAAGATAAAGACAAACAATGTATGAAATTCCAACGATGACGCGGGAAGTTGCCATGGGAATGCTTCGCCCCCATCTGGGCCCTGCGAGGCGGAAGATGCGATCCGTCCACCAGCCCCCAATCAACATGCCTACAATGCCGAAATATAAAGGTAGAGATTGATAGAGAGCCCTTTTATCTGCAGGCGTGTCAAAAACTTTTTCGAGGTAATCTGGGAAAAGAGTGATGATGAAAATCCAGCCGAAATTCGAGAGAATCATGACGATGGAAGCCAGCCAGAGGGCAAGGTTGGTTGCAAGTGCAACGAAGTTGGGAAAGCCGGGCTTGGAAGAATCTGCAACATGGTATCTTCCATTGATCAAATCAATTTCACCCTGATTTACCAACGGATGCTGGCTTGGTTCATCACGATACCAGACCCAGAAAATGATTGCTCCAACCATACCAACAAGGCCGTAAATAATAAAAGGTTTGCGCCATCCATCAGAAACACCTGCAGCTAGAAAATTCGTGAGCATGGGTGCGATCGCGCCTCCTAGTCTCCCACCGATGGCTACGATTCCACTTGCAGTACCTCTGCCAGAAAGTGGAATCCATCGACGCACAATGCTATTAGCAAGCGGGTAAGCGCCAGCTTCAAAAACTCCACAACCAAGCCTAAGTAAAAGAAAAACACCAAAGCCACTTACCATACCCATCAACCCGGTGCAAAGCGACCAAAAGAAAAGATAGATTCCGAGGGCGATGCGGGGCCCGTAGCGATCACCGATCCACCCCGCGGGAATCTGGCAAAGTGCATACGCCCAGAAAAATGCAGATAAAAGATTGGCAAATTGAATTTCGTTGAAGTCCAAATCCTTCTTGATGGAAGTGCCAAGAATGCTCAGACAAACCCTATCGAGGTAAAGCATGATTGCAACCATGGTGGTGCATAAGA
>Ga0209284_10003541_pt1 | contig 19095 bp, 18 predicted proteins | sample FRY03_FD_187211 | JGI IMG/M metagenome (GOLD analysis project Ga0209284, IMG submission 187211) | Freshwater microbial communities from Lake Fryxell liftoff mats and glacier meltwater in Antarctica - FRY-03 (SPAdes) (version 2) | ecosystem: Environmental > Aquatic > Freshwater > Ice > Glacier... | reverse complement strand
CCGTTACTGAGGTCATACCGTGCGACGCCGCCGAGGCGCTGGCTGCTTTCAGGGCCACCTGCGTCCGGGTCAAAAAAGTTCACGTTGCCATATAGGGTGTCGTACATGCCATCGCTATCTTCGTCCACGCCGGTGAGGGCTGAGAATCCGCTGAATCGTCCCTCGCCCGGATTGCCGCTGGTGCCGACCGCGTTGACGCCTCCGATGACGGTGGCGCTGCCGTTGGAAGGATCCAGCGAGAGCAGGTTGTTCTTGCTGCCTCCGATGTGGATCCCGTAGAGAGTGTCACCGACAGAGCCCATCGAGATGATGAACGGGTTGTTTGTTCCCGGGGCCTCGCCATAAAAGCTGTCCATCACCGCCCCGATTGGATTTCCCTCGCCCAGGGGCGTGGCGGTGCTCGAAAGCAGGTCAATCTGCTGCAATCGGCGGTCGGATCCCGAGGTCGGCACCCCATAGCCAAATCCATTAAATACCTCGTACCCGGTAATGGAAAAACCATTGCTGGCTCCCGCCGGCGCAAAGGTTCCGGCCACCGGATCGACAGCACCGTGCTGGCCGTTCTTGAAACCGACCAACTGGTTGCCGATCGCGCTCAGCCCGGCGGGCGATGACCCTGGCAGGAGGGGACTGATGGCGGTGGCCACGCCAGTGGCGGTGTCGATGCTGTAATAGTAGTTCCCGGAAGTGTGACTTGAATCACCATTGTTTTGTCCGGTGGCAAAAATGATCGCGGCTGAAGCAGGCGAAACAAAGGCGAGGAGGCCGGACAAGGCGAGGGACCGACAAGCGATTTTCTTGGCGTGATTGAGCCGTGAAGTGGTTTTGGAGCTCACTTGTGATGAGCAAGAGATCTGTTTGGACTGATGTGCTGGTTTCGTTTTCATGATTGGTTGTTGGTTTGGTGTTTTTGTGCTGTTTGTTGATGGCCGTGTCAGTGCGGGGGGTTGCCCCCCACGAATGGCCGGAAGGAAAGTGGAAGGATTGGCGAGGAGCTTCACGGCCGAGGAAATTCGGCATCGGGCTGGCTGGGATGAATTTCTGCAGCGGCCTTCACCGACCAGCGGGGGAACGGGTCAGGATAGGTTTCCCAAACGAGCGGGCCATCATCCATCTCGGCATCCGTCAGCAGACATTCATCGAGACGGGCAGCGAGTGCGTCCTTGTCGAGGGAGGTGCCGATGAAGACGAGTTCTTGCCGGCGGTCGCCAAAGGGTTCCACGTAACTGGCAATGATTCTTTGATGCTGGTCGGCTTCGGTTGGCCACGCCTCGCGGGGCGCACTGGCCCACCAGAAACCGGCGCAGCTGTAGCGGGCCATGCCGCCGGCGTGGCTCCAAAGACCGACCAATCCCATCCGGGAGGCCAGCCAAAACCATCCCTTGCTGCGGAGCATGCCGGGCCAGCCTTCGTCGAGGAAGTCCCAGAACCGCTGCGGATGGAAGGGCCGGCGCGATCGATACGCCAGACTGGAGATGCCGTATTCCTCGGTCTCCGGCGTGTGTTCGCCGCGCAGCTCCTTGAGCCATCCGGGAGCCCGCTGCGCCTGCTCGAAGCTGAAGCGTCCGGTGCCCAGCACCTCGGCTAACGGTACTCGGCCTTCGACGGTTTCGATCAGCCGGGCGCGCGGGTTGAGCGAGGCCAGTGCTTCGCGGAGAAAGACCTTCTCGTCCTCCTCCACCAGATCGATCTTGTTCAGGACCAGTACATCACAAAACTCAATCTGATCAATGAGCAGGTCGGTCACACTCCGCTGGTCCTGTTCGCCGAGTGACTGGCCGCGGGCCTGCAGTGATTCCGCTTCGTTGAAATCGTGAAGGAAAGTTTTGGCATCGACGACGGTGACCATGGTGTCGAGGCGGGCGACGTCGCCGAGACACTTGCCGTCCTCGCCGGCGAAGGTGAACGTCTCGGCGACCGGCAGCGGCTCGCTGATGCCGGTGGATTCGATGAGCAGGCAGTCGAACCGCCCCTCGTCCGCCAGTTTGGCCACTTCCTGGAGCAGGTCTTCCCGCAGCGTACAGCAGATGCAGCCGTTGCTCATTTCGACGAGTTTTTCCTCGGTTCGGGAGAGGTTGGCTCCGCCTTGCGCCACGAGAGCGGCATCGATGTTGACCTCACTCATATCATTGACGATGACGGCGACCCGGCGGCCCTCGCGGTTGTGGAGGATGTGGTTGAGGACGGTGGTTTTACCGGCGCCAAGGAAGCCGGAAAGCACAGTGACGGGCAGGCGTGGATCGATGGCCGATGGGATCATGGCGACAGAGGAGCGGCGGAGAGGTGAGCAGCGGTGGGAACAGGGCGGGATCAAAATGGGCCGCCGTGGCGCGCGGCCGGCCCGGATGGAATTTGCCGACCCCGTTCGGAACCAATCGGCGCCACGGCGAAAGAATCGAAATTCACGCTGGCCGGTGGGGCCGACGGCGCCTCAGACCGAGGGCGGCACTCAGTCCCAACCCCAGGGTCGTGGATGGTTCGGGTACCTGGGTCACGCCGAAGGTGAAGGTGGCCGTGGCATTTTTGGGTCCATCGGCGAGATGAATGCCGTTGACGGCGAAGGTAGCCCCATAGACACCCGGCTGGGTGAAGGCATAGACACGTTGAAACCGGGCCAAAGACCACCGAGGTTCCCCTGCGGGAAGAACCACATCGCCGCCCCCTCGTCCACACCCAGAAAGTCCCAACGCCCCGGATCGTCGGCGGGGGCCGCGGGCCGGCGGATCCGGCAACCGGCTGGGTACGGCTGATCGTGGGCGACCAGCACGCTCAACTCCGGCGGGCGGAGCACTCCCGGCGCCGGACCTCCATTGAGCGGGTCTCCCGTCCGGTGCCAGACAAGCCCGTAGGTCCACTTGCCGCCGCTGTAACAAAACCGGAAATCGACATGCCCGTCGTCGATCGGTTCGTACCCGGGCGGTGGCATGGCGGCCGCCGGAAACACCGCCGTCACGGCGAGCAGGCCCAGCGCCGAGCCCCATCTGCGCACCACAGCCTTGCGAGAAATCCGGCGGGCGCTGCCAACAAGAGCAGTGGTGAGAATCAAGGCGGACACGGGGCAAATCGGGAATGGGCTTCCAATAGTGCGAGTTTAGCGTGGGCGGATCACTAACGCAAATAATTTGCACTAAAATGTTGCGGCGCTTTGTGTCGAGCGGTGAACTAGGATTCGTCTTCATGCCCCCGGAGGCCGGGTTGAAAGCCGTTGCCGGAGAAAGTGCAGCACGTCGCGGAGAATGGCGGCGAGTTCGTAGTTTTCGTCCTTCACAGCGAGATGAATACCGATGCGGAGGTCGGCGAGGAGGCGCAGTGGCGTGCCGCGGGAGAGATCGCTTTTGCTGGTTGGTGTTGCGTCGTCCGAGAGGAGAGAAGGGGAAATGGACGGGCCGAAGGCGGCGGTGAGGCAGCCGGAACATCTGAACTGGCCGGTGGCCGCGTAGTCCGCCCAGTTCCAGCCGCAGTGCGGGCAGGTGAAGTCGGCGAGTGTGTGGCTCATGCGGTGGTGGGGTGGTGACGGGTGAGTCTCCAGCCATAGCATAAGAGCAGAAAAACCACGTTCATCAGGACGATGGCCGGTCCGGTGGGGACATTCAGCGTGGCCGAGGTTAAGACGCCCAGCAGCGGTGCGGCGAGGCCGCCCACGAGAGAGACGAGCAGCAGGCTGCGGAAACTGCCGCTGACGAGTTTTGCGGCGGCGGGCGGAATGACGATGAGGGCGCTGAGCAGCAGAGCGCCGAGCATTTTCAGAGCGGTGACGACGGTGGCGGCGATGAGCAGGGCGAAGAGGTAGTTCATCCATGCGGTACGCAGCCGCTGCCCATGGGCCAGTTCGGGACTGAGGGTGGAGAGGGTATAGCCGCGCATCTGGGTCAGGAGGACGGCGGCAATGATGAGGGCCAGCATACCCTGACGCATCAAACCGGCGGGACTGTTGGCGTAAATACTGCCGAAGAGGATGCCATCCAGCAGGCGGTATTTGCCGAGCATGGCGATGATGATGACCCCCAGCGCGACGCTGCCAGTAAACGAAAAGGCAATGACGGTGTCGGGTGCCAGGGTTGAACGGTGAAACAGCCATGCCATGAAGCTTGCCTGCAGCAGGCTGAAGACGAGCACGGTGAGCATGGGATCAAGATTCAGGCCGAGCTTTTCCTGCACGAGAAACCCGATGGCCACTCCGGTCACGGCGGAGTGAGCCAACGCGTCGCTGAAAAACGCCATGCCCCGCAGCGTGACGAAAACGCCGAGCAGGGCGCACGCCGGGCCGAGGAGGCAGGCGGAAAACAGTGCAAACCGCATGAAGTCGTAGGACCAGATTTCGGCAAGGCTCATGGAAAAGTCAGACGTGGGAATGGAAGTGCACCCGTCCCGGTGCGAGGGCGGTGCCGTAAGCTTCGGCGAGAAAATGCTCGCTGAGCACCTCATGGGGCGGGCCAAGGCCGCAGAAGCTCTGATTCAGGCAGCCGACCCGGGCTGCCAGGTGGTGGACAAAATGAAGATCATGCGAAACGAAGACGATGGTCAGGCCGAGGGAGGCGTGCAGTTCGTGCAGCAGCCGTTGAAGTTCCTCTGAACCACGGCGATCGATGTTGGCCGAGGGTTCGTCGAGCAGGAGCAATTCCGGCTGCTGCAGCAAGGCTGACGCGACCAGCACCCGCTGGAACTGGCCGCCGCTCAGCGCGCCCAGGAGTTGCCGTTCAAGTCCCGCGACCTGCAAACGCTCCAGCGCTTCCATGATGGCAGCACGCTGCCGTCGCGGCACGCCACCGAACCACCAAAAACGTCCTGGGTGGCTCACGGCCAAAAATTCCCCGACAGTGAGGGGGAAGGTGGGATCGAACGAGAGCTTCTGCGGCACATAGCCGATGCGCAGTGCGGCATCGTCGTGGACGATGCGGCCTTCGGTTGGCTGGATGAGGCCCAAGAGGGCTTTGAGCAGCGTCGATTTCCCCGCCCCATTCGGGCCGATGAAAGCGAGCAGGTCGCCGCGCCAGATGTCGAGATCCACGCCCCGCAGCGCCCAATGGGCACCGTAGCGGACGCCCAACTGCTCGACCTGGAGGAGCGGAGCCCGGCAGGCGAAGGCGGCCGGGGATGGAGGGGAGGCGGCGTCCGCCACGGTGCCCGCAGGGCTGGGCGTGGCTTCGATCATTGCTCAAAGGCGGCCTTGAGCGCGGCGAGATTCCCCCTCATGCGCTCAAGATAGGCGGAGGGATGGCCGAGGCCGAGCTCCATGGTGTCGAGCTGGGAGACCCGAGCTCCGGTCTGACGGGCGATTTCCTTCAGCAGGTCCGGCGCGTAGCCGCTTTCGGCAAAGAGCACGCCGACCTTGGCGTCGCGGATGGCATCCACGAGTGCGGCGAGCTGCTGCGGGGGCGGGTCCTTTTCGGGGAACTCGGAAATGCAGCCGATGTAGGTCAGGCCGTAGCGCGAGGCGAGGTAGGGAAAGGCATCGTGGAAGGTGACGAGGTTTTTGTTTTCCAGCGGTGCCAGCGTGGTGCGGTATTCGACGTCCAGAGCGTCGAGCTGCCTGGCGTAATCGGCGGCATTGGCGGCATAGGCGGCGGCGTTGGCGGGATCGGCCGTCTGCAGGGCCGCGAGGATGGTGGCGGCCTGCTGGCTGGCAAGCACCGGATCGAGCCAGGTGTGAGGATTTTTTCCCGCTTCCGGTGCGCCGGCGGCCGCAAAGGGCGCGGGATTTCCGGTGAGGGCGAGGTCCCTGGAAAGATCCACCACGACCAGTTGCGGGCGGCCCGCCGTGGCCGTGAGTTCCTCCAGCCATTCCTCCAGCCCGGCTCCGTTGACGATGAAGACGTCCGCCTCAGCGAGCTGCTTCACGTCGGCGGGAGTGAGCTGGAAATCGTGCGGCCCGGTGTCGGCCGAAAGCAGCTGTCTGACTTCGGCGTGATCGCCCGCGATGGCCGCCGTGTGCGACTGCACGGGCAGGAAACTGGTGAGCACGCGCAGCTTGCCGGTGCGGGCAGCCGGCGCAGCCGGTTGGCCACAGGAGGAGACAATGACCGTCATGGCGGTCAGGAGGACGATGCGGACGCTGGAGAGGATAAAGGTCAGACGGTTCATGGTTTCGCGGCAGCGGACGGATTCATCAGGCAGAGCGTGACATCGCCGTCGGCTGTGGCGATGGCGAGGGCACCGCCATCGGGCGCCCAGCGGGCGGCGGTGATCTCGGTGCGGCGCTGTACGATGAGGGCGGGATCAGTGCTGCGGTGGGGCATCCAGAGCAGCACCAGACCGTCGCGTCCGCCGGAAGCGAGCACCGAGGAGCCGGGCACAAAGTCGAGAGCCACCACTTCCTTGAGGTGCCCGAAAAGCTGGATGGGCTTGGCTCCTTCCGGCCCTTTCTTTCCCGTGCAGGGCCAGAGCGTGATGGACGCGCTGCCGCCGCTGCCCAGCCATGCGCCATCGCCTTCCCACGCGAGTGTCTTCACCTTGTGTTCGTAGCCCTGAATGTGCAGCGGATGGCTCCGGCCGACGTCGTAGAGATGCACGCTGGGCGTCTGATCGCCCGTGACCACCCAGCGGCCGTTCGGACTCCAGGTGACGATGAGGCTGGCTCCGCCCCAGTCGAAATGCCCGAAGGGCCGGGCCTCGCCCAGTCTCCACAGCCGGGCGCCGCCATCGCAGACACTGGCAATCTCGCGGGGCCGCTGGGGATTCCAGGCGATGTCGCAGACGGTGCTCTTGTGGTCGCTCAACCGATGCTCAATAGCCCCGCTGGCGGCGGCCGCGATAAAAACCGTGCGTCCGGCGCAGGCGGCCAGCAGCGTGCCATCCGAATTCCACGCCACCCGATCAGCCCATGCCTTTTCCAGCGGAATCTCCAGTGCCGGCGTGGCGGCCGGGAGTTCATAGACACGAAGTCTGGCATCCTGGCCATAGGTGGCCAGAGCGGCACGCTGCGGGTGCCAGGCCACCCCCCCATTGCCGCCCGGATGACCGGGTAGAGACGCCACGACCCCGCCCTCGCGGTCGAGCACGAGGATGCGTCCGTGACTGGGCGGGGCGGCCAGCCAGCGGCTGTCCACCGACCAGCGCAGGTCCAGCGGATAGTCCTCCAGTTCGACCGTCCACGCCTCGGCGAGCAGTCGGGAGGCCGATGGCATGGTGACACGCCCGCCTTTCCCGTTTGTGTCTACGCCAGACATTCGCGGAAGCTGGCGTTGAGTTGATCGCGGTCGAGATTCCTTCCGATGAAGACCAGGCTGTTCCTGCGCGGCCGCTCCCCCCACGGGCCGCCGCCCTGAGCATCGAGCAGCATGTGGACGCCCTGGAAAATGGTTCGGTTGGGGTTGCCCCGCACGGCGAAGACGCCCTTCATGCGGAAGATGTCCGTGCCTTTGTCCCGCAGCAGGGCGGAAAGCCAGGCGTTGAGTTTTTTTCCGTCGCAGTCGGCCGCCTCCTCGATTCCGACGCTGGTGACTTTTTCATCGTGCTCGTGGTCCGGCTTGTAAGCGGCGGCGCAGACGGCGGTCACTTCGCGTTCAGCGACCATCATTTTCAGACCCAGCTCGTCAGGATAGTGTTCGGTGAACGCGGCGTAGCATCCCGGCTCCGGTATGTGCAGCGGCCAGCGCATTGCGCCTTCGCCGAGCAGCATCTCGTGGAGCCGGCCGTCACAGGAAATGACCGTGCCGGGGGCGGCCGCCTTCACCTCCAGCGAGGAGAAATTCCGCACCGCCTGCTCCCGGGCCTGCGCCAGCGCGTCGTCGGTGCCGGAACCCACGGGCAGGAGAACGAGCTTCATGGAGGGATCAGGATTCCGGGTGGCCACCAGGGTGGCCGTCCCAGCGGGAACTTGGAAAATGCCGCCCCATTCGAACGGGTATTCGGGCTCCAAAAACTTCGGATCCATACCGATGGCGTGCTCCAGATTGAACCCGCCGACATCGAGGATCCTGGGAATGTCGATCTCGGCATTGGTGGTGCGATAAATCTTGGCCACCCCATTCATGGCCTTGATGCGAGCCTCCAGGCGGTCGAGGTCCGCGGTCGCCACGAGGTCGCATTTGTTGAGCAGAATGACATCGGCAAAGGCGATTTGTTCCCTGGCTTCGTCGGCGTCGTCGATGTGCTGCCAGATGTGTTTGGCGTCCACGACGGTCACGACGGCGTTCACGCAGAGTTTTTCCTTCATGTCGTCATCCACGAAGAACGTCTGGACGACCGGTCCTGGGTCTGCCAATCCCGTCGTCTCGATGAGGATGTGATCGAACTGGTCCCGGCGTTTCATGAGGCTGGCCATGATGCGGATGAGATCGCCGCGGACGGTGCAGCAGATGCAGCCGTTGTTCATTTCGAAGATCTCCTCGTCGGCATTGATGACGAGTTCGTGGTCGATGCCGATCTCGCCGAATTCGTTTTCGATGACGGCAATGCGCCGGCCGTGCTGCTCGGTGAGCACGCGGTTCATGAGGGTGGTTTTGCCGGCTCCGAGAAAGCCGGTCAGCACGGTGACAGGGGTGCGGTGAAGTTTGTTCATGGCAGGATCAGTCAGGTTGAATAGAAAAAGAAACCGCGGAAATCGTCACACCCGGTCGTTCGCAGCCGCCGGCCGCGCGACCAAGCGAGCGAGACCTTGGAGATGGAGACGCGCGCGGCTCGCTGCCCACCCGGCCCGAGCAACACTCATCGCCGCATCTTTCACATAATGCAAATGATTTGCGTCTCAGGCCCACAAAAACCTGGCCGCGGTCATGGACATCGGGCCGGTGCTGTGCCGCAACCTCGTCCACACCGTACCGAACCGAAAATCAGGGGCTTTTTCCCCCGTTCTTTGCCTCTGGCAAAGGACGGGCGGCAAAAGACGGCGAAGCGGATGTCTCCCATTTTTTCTTTCGGCCTCTGCCCAGCCCTGCTCGCATGCAGTCGGCGGTGCTCACAGCCGCAGGAACAGCCTTCGTGCGTTTAACCAGCGCACCGCAGCCCAGGATAATGCGAATCCCCCACTGCTCAGCACCACGGCATACCCCAGAGGTGAGTCTTTCGGCCCCACGTGGCCGAGCAGGCCCATGATGACCATGTGTATAAGGTACGCGGCGAGCGCGTTCTGTCCGAGGTCCGTGAAGACCGCGAGCCTGCCGCCGCGGCGGTCGCTCCACCAGACGAAGCCCGCATACACCGCGAGGGAGAACCCGGCCGAGAACAGCAGATACGGCACACTGCCCGCCCGCTGGCTCATCGTCCAAATGTCGGGGACGTGCCACGGTGGCACGAAAGGCGGTGCCGCGATCACGCCGCCATTCGTGAGGCAGGCCAGACTATACCCGGCCAGCATGGTGGCGGCAGCGGCGGAAAGCAGGCGCTTCATGCCTCCCTCCGCCGCGCTCCGCACCACATCCAGGGCCAGTGAGCCGGCTAAAACCGGCAGCGTCCATGTCAGGAAGCCCAGCGGTCCGCCATCAATAACACCCCACACGTGCAGGGTTTCATACCAGCCGGCGTGCGAGAGCCAGAGGTGCAGCCCGGCGGATGCAACGGCATAACCCACGCGCGCCCCGGCCCCCCGTGTAATGACCGGGAGCACCCAAAGCGTGGCCGCGCCGATGTGAGTCAGAGCCTGAAAGGCATTGGTGAGAAAAACATCGCGCAGCACTTCCCCCATGGCTGTTCCGGTAAGCACTGCCCACGTGTCATAATCGCGCCCCGGGTGATACCACATGAACCCCACCAGCATCAGCAGCAGCCCGCGCTGTGCTCCACGTGCCAGCGCCTTCCCGCGTCCGCATGTTTCCTCCTCGCGCAGCAGTACCAGCCGCAGGGCCATTCCTACCGCAAAGAAGAACTGGGGCATCACCGTGTCCGCATAGCTGCACCAAGTATTATGATGCCGCAGTAGTGCCGGCGTGTTCTGGTAACCGCCGAGAAAATTCACCACGAACATGGCCGCCACCGTGTAACCGCGGAATTGATCGAGCGAGGGAAGGCGGGCGAGAGGAGCGGCAGTGGTATGAGTCATCGTCTGCGTCAGTAAAAGGATGAAGGAACCGGGCGCATATGGTTGCCATGCGTGTGAATGAATCAACCCTCAACGGCATTCAGGGCAGGCGCAGGCGGTAGAATCCGATACCGGGTGTTGCCGGAATTGTCAGCGGCGAAGGATCGTCCATCTTCTGCCAGTGACCGGGCGCCAGGGTGGTGGTTCGTTCCAGCAGCCAATGCGGCGCGTCCCACTCCAGGCGCACCCGATTCCCGAAAGCCGGGGCAAAGGCAGGGCGAACTCCGCAAACGACTTGCAAATCACAATGGTGCCCGCCTCCTCTCTGTTTCGGGCTCGGTGGTTTCGCGAGCGTGACGACGCGACTGCCTGGTCATCTCGGCCTTGAGGGCGGCGACGGCGGGCGGCCCATCCGCAAAGGACTTGAGCATGGACTGGATGACTTCATCCTGCGTGACGTCGGCCAGCGGCTTGAGGATTTTCACTGAGCGGTCTTCCGAGGGCCGCGAATACATGAGCGTGATCACAGTTTCAAAGTCCGGGCAGCCGGGTTCATGACACTGCATCTCGGCCACATGCACCACGCCATCGACCCCCAGCACCTGCAGGCCGGCCACCCATTGTTTAATCCGGCGAGTCGCCTCAGCCTTTGAGGGATCCGGACCAGCGGGTTTCGAAAAATCAAATCGGCTCATGCGGAAGCTGGGTTGATGGCGGCCGAGGCCGGAGTGAAAACTGGCGGAGCGGGCGGGGGGGCGGCGCGGCGGAGCAAGAGGTGCTTCAGGGCAGTGAGGTGAGGGAATTCGACCAGCATGCCGATGATGAGGGCGGCGTAGATGAGTGGTTGGTTGGGAAGAGCGGCCATGGTGAGCCCGAGCATGAGAGGCGCGTTGCGGGCTGCGGTGGTCATGGTGAGCAGGGCGAGGTCCGCATACGGCAGGCGAAAGATTTTCCCTACACTTTCGGCGAGGAAATACGTCAGGACGAAAAACACGAAGACGGCGGCGAGGATGAGGAGGAAGGTCCTGGCGTGTTCGAGCATGGTACCGACGTTGGCGGCGAAGATGCAGACGACGAGCGCGGCGAGGACGCAGGGGATCAGCCGTCCGGCGAGAGCGAGGATTCTGCCGAAAATCGCGGCCGGCAGCAGCCGGCGCAAAAGCAGGTGCACGGCGGTGGCTGCCAGCAGGGGCTGGAAGCACCACGTCCACAGAGTACTGCCAAGGCTGCGGAGATCCGGAGCCACCTGCTGCCCGGCAAAGAAATGCAGATAGACCGGAAAGAGCAGCACCTGAGTCAGAAGGTTCAGCGGCAGCAGTACGGTGCCGAGCGCGACCCGGCCGCGGGCCATGCGCGTGAAGGCGAGGAACCAGTCAGTGCAGGGGGCCATGAAATAGATAACCAGCCCGGTAAGGAAGAGGGGCTGGCCGGAAAGGAAAAGCCGGGCGATGCCCCAGCCCAGTGCGGGGATGATGAGAAAATTGCAAACCCACGCGATGGCGAGCACGCGGCCATGCTCGCGCCAGCGGCGCAGACTGGCGAGATTGACCTCGAAGAACAGGAGGCTGACGAGCGTGAGGATAAGCGGATCCACGTGGGTGCTCAACGCGGCTCCGGTGGCCGGCTGCAGCCAGCCGAACAGACCGCCGAAGAGGATGGCGGCGATGAGGAGCAGCGTGGTACCGGCGTTGGAAAAGAGTGCTTTCATGGATTTTGTGGTGCAAGTCGAGCGTTGAGGAGCTCGATGGTTTCAGAGCCGGGCGGCGGCCTCGACGGCACGGCGGCGGTAGTCAGCGATCGGGGTGGGCTGCTCCGGAGCGGGGGTAATGGCACACTGGCAGCTTGTGCAGCAGTCAAGGTCGGTGTTCATGAAGCCGGCCTTGCGCCACGGGCTGAGTTTTTCCTCCACGCCGGAATAGCCGAGGCGGATGGCTATTTCTCGCGCGATGAGGCCGAAGCGGCTGCGGAATTTGTAGATGAAGCAGAACAGGCTGCTGCGGTGGCGCAGGTCCGGGCCGGAGTAGAAGAGATTCGGTGTGGTGGTGCTTTCGTCGCAGGCTTCGCTGAAAACCGGGTAAGAGCCGTCCCAGGCAAAGTGGTCCTGAATGAGACCGAGGCTGGAGAAGAATCCGTTGGCGAGAATCGGCTGCGTGCGGATGGAAAATGGGACGCCGTCCTGATCCTTGAGCACCCAGCGGTCGTGGACTTTTTCCACGCTCAGGATGTTCGCGTTCTTGTAGAGGTGAAGCCGGCCGCGACCATTTTCGCTGGCGTCGAAGGCGGCTTTCATGCGTTCGCGGGTGCGCAGGCTGAGACTGCGGCTCGGGTCGGGGCTGTCTCCCGCCCAAGGTATGCCCCGCGAGAAGACGTGCACGGTTTTGCCGAGCTCGCAGAGGCTGGCGGCGGCGTCCATGGCACTCTCGTATCCACCGATGATGGCAAATTCATCGCCTTTTAGCTTCGCCCAGTCAGCAACTGCGGAATTGTGCCGGCAGAGAGTGGAGCCGGAAAATTCATCCGCATTTGGATAGAAGAACTGCCCGGCAGCCCAAACGATGTGCGCGGCGGTGATGTTGCCCTCCGTGGTTTCCAGGGTCAATTTTTTGCGCCCGGCGTGAATTTTTTTCACTCGCGGGCCGGTCCAGACGGGCAATTTGTAGTGTGCAGTGACCGCGCGCAGGTACGTGGCATACTGGCGGCCGGTGGGATGCTGCGCCTTCAGGTAGTCGCCCGGGGAGGTGCGGGGGTCGATGGCGTTGAGGTCCGGCTGGTGAAAGGGGTTTGAATAAAAGCTGGGCGTGATCATGCGCATCTGTCGCGGCCACTTTTCGAATGAGGCTCCGATCCCACGCGCGTCCACGATCACGAAGTCCTCCACCCCGGCGGCTTGCAGTGCAAGGCCCACTCCCAGTCCGGCCGGACCGGCACCGACGACGATGACATCATGATGCTGACTCATAGGCGGGTTGGGTTGGGGGCGTCGCCATAGACCGCCACGGGGTCGAAGACTTTCTCCGTCTCGGTAAACTCCAGCGGCTGTCCGGCCTGTAAACCGGCGGGCACACTGCGGTAGAAACAAGAGCGGTAGCCAACGTGGCAGCTCGCGCCGTCGGTCACCTCCACTCGCAGCCATATACAGTCCTGATCGTCATCAATGCGCAGCTCCACGACGCGCTGGACGAGGCCGCTGGTGGCTCCCTTGTGCCAGAGCACCTGACGGCTGCGGCTGAAATACACGGCTTCTCCCAACGTGATGGTGCGCTGCAAGGCCTCGGAATTCATGTAGCCATCATGAGCACCTCTCCGCTCGCATGATCGGTGGTGATGCACGGAATGAGGCCGTATTCCTCCGTCTCCGGCTGGTTCGGAACGAAAGTTGCCGGGCAGCGGGGTGGCCTTGCCAGTGTCGGGATTGAGTTCGTAAATGCGGTGCGGCACCATGCCGGTGTCGTCGGGATCAAACCCGCCGATGGCGTAAAGTTTGCCGGGGACGGCGGTCTGAAGCGACCCGCCGATGAACAGACCACTGCCTACCACAATGGATCCGGCAAGGAGTGCGGTCATTGTTTTGCCTTTCATACAATCGGTTTTGCGATGGGTGAGCAGATGTCGGGAAAAGGGAGAGGCCGGCACTCCAGGGATTCACGGGGCAGGCCGAGAACGGTCTCCCGTCGGCTGAGCCATAAAACGGCGCCGCAGATAATGCAAGTAATTTGCATGAAAAGGTCATCGGGTGACGCCGAATCCATGTCGCCATGCCGCGTCAGGCGACGCCGTGTCGGTCTCAAAATGCGCCCTCACGCATCACCGCCTTGAGGCCAACGCCAGCTGGCAAGACGCAGGTCGCCATCACCAAACTAAAGACCGCTTAACTTTTTTGTCCGGCACTCTGGGGCGTTGCCCTGGGCTGGCATGGGGCGCGCCGCTGGCGCTGGCGGCGGTGAGTTCGGCGGGGCGGAGGGTGGCTGGGGGGCGGGACGCTGGCTCGAGTTCGGAAAGTCGAGCGACGATTATTTTTCGATGAACACGTCGACTTGCTGACCGACGTAGAGGGGGCGGTTGGCAGGTTTGTCGAGCTGGTAAATGATTTGCAGGACGCGGGTGTCGACCCGTTCCGTGCTTTCGCCGGTGAGAGATTTTTTTGGGACCACAAAGGGGTCGATGCGCAGGAAGCGGAGCGGGATCGGGTCGCTGGTGGTGCCCTTGAGGAAGGCGGTGGCGGCTGCGCCGGCCCGGACCTGCGGGGCGTTTTGTTCATCGACGTCGGCCCGCACCTGCAGGGTTTCCACGTCGCCGAGAATCATGAGCGGCGCGACCGGGCTGGCGGCCGCGTATTCGCCTTCGCGGAGATTGAGCTGGAGGATGGCCCCGTCGCGCGGGGCCTTGATGGTGAGGACATCCAGTTCGACCCCGGCCTGGCGCAGCTCAGCTTCGAAGGCGGCGAGATCGGCTTGGGCGCGGGTGAGGCGGGCCTCGAGATTCTGCACGGCGAACCGTTTGCGATTGGCCTCGTCATCGCTGGCGACCCGCTGGGCGAGGAGTTTCTGCATCCGTTGCCACTGGTCGAGCGCGTCGTCGCGCAGGGCGGTTTCGGCGGCGATGGCGGCCTGCTGAGCGGCGAGCCGGGACTGGAGCGTGGCCAGCCGGGCCGCCGCCTCGCGGTCGTCGAGCTGGAAGAGCGGCTGGCCGGTGGTCACTCGGGAGCCCACCTCCACGTGCACCCGGGTGACCAGTCCGGGCTTGCTGGTGGCGATGCTGACGTTCTCCCGCGCGGCCTCGAGGATGCCGGTGGCCGCCAGCGACCCGGTGTAGGGCGAGCGCGCCGGTGCGGCGACTGGCGGCGGCGGCGGCGGTTTGCTGCCTTGCGCCCGCACCAGGCGCACGCCGCTGAAGATGCCAAAAAGGCTGGTACCCATCAGCAGGAGAACAAGGAGTCGGTAGGCCATGGAAGACGGGGGATGGAAGACGGGGATGGCGGCTGACTCCTTACAGGGACACATCGGCCATGGCGGCTCCTTCGAGCTGGCGGAGGACGCGGCCGTCCTCCATTTCGGCGATGCGGTCGGCGAATTCGTACACTCGGGGATCGTGGGTGACAACGATGACCGAGCGTCCGGGTTTGCGGGCGATGTCGCGGAGGATTTCCATGATTTGGTGGCCGGTTTCGCGGTCGAGGGCGGAGGTGGGTTCATCGCAGATGAGCAGGCGGGGGTCGTGGACCAGGGCGCGGGCGATGGCGACGCGCTGCTGCTGGCCCCCGCTGAGCTGGCGGGGGTGGTTTTTCTCTCGTCCGGCCAGGCCCACGCGGTCGAGCATGGCGGTGGCGGCGCGTTCGGCTTTGCTGGTGCCGGAGCCGGCGAGCAGGAGCGGGATGGAGACGTTTTCGGCGAGCGTGAGGGTGGGGATGAGATTGAACTGCTGGAAGATGAAGCCGATGTACCGGCGGCGGAAGCGGGTGACGGCGGCGGAGCGCATGGCGTGCAGCGGCTCGCCGAAGACGATGACCTCGCCGGTGTCGGGGACCAGGGTTCCAGCGATCACGCTGAGCAGGGTGGTTTTGCCGCAGCCGGACGGCCCGACGATGAGCTGGAGGTCCCCCTCACGGGCGTCGAAGGAGGTGTCCTTGAGCGCCATGGTGCGGGCATTGCCTTTGCCGAAGGCCTTGGTCAGGCCGCTCACCTGAATGGCGGTCGGCTGGGTGGCGGCGTCCTGGCTCATCCGCGGAAAACGACGGCGGGTTCCAGCCGTGTGACTTTGAGGATGCCGATGAGGGCCGCGAGGAGGCAGATCAGCAGGATGAGGAGGAAGACGCCGGCCGGGAGCTGCCAGGGCATCACGAAGGGTGGTTGTCCGCGTTTGATGGCTCCGGTGCCGAAGGCCACGGCCGCCAGCATGCCCACGCCGTAGCCGGTGAAGCCGACGAAGAGGGCCTGGAAGACGAGCATTCCGGAGAGCAGGAGGTTGCCTGCACCCATGGCCTTGAGGGCTCCGAGATGGCGCAGGTTTTCCAGCACGAAGGTGTAGAAGGTCTGGCCGCTGATGGCGATGCCGACGATGATGCCCAGGAGGATGGTGGTGCCGAAGCTGATCGGGATGCCGGTGTTTTTGAAGTACCAGCGGATGGTCGCCCAGAAGAATTCGTCGTGGGTGTAGGCCTTCAGTCCGGTTTCCCGCTCGATTTTCCGGGCGGTGGCTTCCGCGGTCCAACCGTCCGCCGGTTCGACCAGCGAGGCCGAAAGCATTTTGCGCTGGCGTGGGGCGAACTGCAGCGCCTGGTCGTAGGTGGTGAAGACGTACGGGTACCCGAAGAACGCGCGATCCGCCTTGCAGATGCCGACCACGCGGGCTTCCCGATCGTTGATTTCGAAGGAATCGCCGATGCCGGGAGCGGGCCCTCCGGGGGTCCTGAGCCGTTGCAAGGCGAGATCGTCGATGAAGATGCTGTTCGGTTTGCGCAGGTCTTCGAGCCGGCCCCCGAGCACGGTGGCGGGGCGGCCGACGAGGGTGGCCGAGTCCAGGCCGACGAGCAGGATCGGCTTAAAATTGCCGTCGCTGAGCCGGGCATTGGTGATTCCGATGTACAGCGGGACTGCCCAGCCCACGCCGTCGACCGAGCGCACGCGCGAGACGTCGGTGTCGCGCAGCGGCTTCAGTTCGTTGGCCTGCTCGACCTTGGCCTCGACGACCCAGACTCGGGCTTGGAGGTTGGTGATGTGGCTTGTGGTCCAGGTCAGCAACCCGCAGAAAACGGAGGCTTGCTGGAGCATGAGCAGGGCGGCAAAAGTCACGCCGCCGAGCAGCATGACAAACTTGGCGCGGTCTCCGAGGAGCATTTTCAGGGCCAGTCGGTACACGCGCGGGTCAGAGGGTGGAGAGGAGAGGCAGGGTCGGGGGCGCGCCGGTCGCGCCCGTTCCGGAGGGAAGGGGGCTGGAATCCCTCAAGTGACTGGATTTTCAAGGAGGCCAAGGCCATCAATCTCAATACGCACGAGATCGCCATCCTGGAGCGTAAAACTTGAGGGAGGCACGATTCCGGTGCCGGTCATCAGATAGGCCCCGTGGGGGAAGTCGTTTTCGCGGAACAGCCAGGCGGCCAGATCGGGCAGCTGGCGTTTCATTTGACTCAGGGCGGTGGCTCCCTCGAAGACGACGGCACCTTGGCGCAGGATGGCCAGGGTGATGGGGGTGGCCGCGGGCAGCGGCTCGTCGATGAGGACCAGAGCCGGTCCGAGGGCGCAGGAGCCGGTGTAGATTTTTGCCTGGGGCAGATAGAGCGGATTTTCACCTTCGATGTCGCGGCAGGACACGTCGTTGCCCACGGTGTACCCGATGATCCGGCCGTCGGCGTTGAGGGCGAGCGTCAATTCCGGTTCCGGCACGTTCCAGACGCCGTCGCGACGGAAGCGCACCGGCTGGCCCGGGCCGGCCACGCGGCGTGCGGTGGCCTTGAAAAACAATTCGGGCCGGTCGGCTTCGTACACGAGGTCGTAGAGCTGGTTGGCACCGGACGATGCGCTTTCCTCCATGCGGGCGTCGCGGCTGCGCAGGTAGGTGACCCCGGCCGCCCAGACTTCCTGGTTGTGGATGGGGGCAAGGATTTCATCCGGTCGCGGCGGCTCGGCGCGCAGACTGGCGGCCTCGAAAGCCAGCGCGGCCGGGGCCTCGGATTGAAAGAGGGCGTCGAAGGTGAGCCCGGGGGCGTGGGACCAGCCGTCGGGGGTCCGCAGGCGCAGCCCGCTGGTGGTGGCAAAGACGTGGAGCATGGGGCGAAGATACAGTGACTGAACGGAGACGAGACTGCACCGGAACATGGGAATGGCCGAGGCAGAATGCAACGAGCGCAAGCGACTTCGGTCGCCTGAGGGTGAATCGCCCGGTGGGACGCGTCCTCCAGACGCGTCCTCCAGACGCGTCGGCGTGGAGGACGTGCGAGCGGACGAATCGGTGCCGGCCATGCAGAGCGCGTGGTGCCTGGACGTGGGGGGCGGGCGCACGTCGTCGTCGCGTGCTGCCGAGCCTTCACAGAGCGGACGCGGCCAAAGGTGGGAGTGGGGGTGCGCCTGGAAATCGCCAGCCGCCGGCCGGTCCGGAGGTAGCGCTCCACCCGGGTGGGTCTCAGGCCAGGGCGTGGAAGAGCGCGTCGGCGACTGCCTCGGGAGTGTCGGCGGGGCCGTGGACGCGGGCGGTGCGAGGCGGGGTGGAGAGGCGGCCGTCGTCGGGAAAAACGATGGACTCCATGTGCAGCGTGCCGCCCTGTTCGCTCGTCCGCAGTCCGATGGGGGTGTGGCAACCGGCGCGGAGGAGGCGGAGGAATTCGCGTTCGGCGCGCAGGGCGCGCCAGGTGGGCGGATCGGTAATCGCGGAGAGGGTGGCGTCGCGGGCCGGGTCGTCGCCAAAGACCTCGAAGGCGACGATGCCCTGCGCCGCGGCGGGCAGGAACTGGGTGCAGGGCAGCAGGCTCGGGTGCACCCCGCCGGGGAAGCGGGTGCCATCGGTTGCAGGGTCGGCCCACGGCGTGGCATATCCGAGGCGGTCGAGGCCCGCGCGGGCCAGGACCAGCGCATCGAGGCCGGGGTCGCCGGCGAGTTTTTGCAACCGGGTGGGCACGTTGCCGCGCATTTCGACGACGCGCAGGTCGGGCCGGTGATGGCGCAACTGGCACGCGCGGCGGACGCTGCTGGTGGCCACGGCGGCCCCTTCAGGCAGGCGGGAGAATCCTCCGGGGTGTTTGGAAATGAGCGCGTCCTCGACGGCGGCGCGCGCCAGGCATCCGGCCAGGCGGAATCCCGGGGGCAGCTCGGTGGGCACGTCCTTGGCGCTGTGGACCGCGGCCTGCGCGGTGCCGGCAGCCAGGGCGGCTTCCAGTTCCTTGGTCCACACGCCCTTGTCGGCCCCGGAGTCGGGCCGCCCCAGGCGAAGGTCCTGCCGGAGGTCGCCGGTGGTGTGGATCACCTCATGGGAGAAGACGGCGGCTGGATGCGCGGCCCGGAGCGCCAAGAGCGCCATTTCCGTTTGCGCTAGGGCCAGCGCCGATCCGCGGGTGCCGAGGATCATGGCCGGGCTGGGTGGCGGGGTGGCGGGGAAAGGGGATTCAGGAGCATGAGAGCGGGTTGGCGGGAGTGGCGGGAGTGGCGGGGGTG
>Ga0209284_10003537_pt1 | contig 19101 bp, 16 predicted proteins | sample FRY03_FD_187211 | JGI IMG/M metagenome (GOLD analysis project Ga0209284, IMG submission 187211) | Freshwater microbial communities from Lake Fryxell liftoff mats and glacier meltwater in Antarctica - FRY-03 (SPAdes) (version 2) | ecosystem: Environmental > Aquatic > Freshwater > Ice > Glacier... | reverse complement strand
CCCCCCCCCCCGCGCCACACGCTTCTGTGAGCAGGAGAAAGACGCAGGCAAGAAGATCCAAGCCGACATTGATAAGCAGTACGACGAATTGATCAGACAAACAGAGGCCATGCTAGTGAAAAAGTCGTCTCTCGTCACGAACGACACCATCGCACAGAGCATCGTTGGTGTGCTGTGCAAATCCTTTCTAGCCGCCCCAAACGTCAAGGTCGTACTCGTGCTGAACTCGTGTTTTTCCGTCCATTTATTTCGGAAAATACAGACAGTGCTCAAGAAGAACCAGCACGCCGGCTTCATACCAGAGCGATGCTGTGTACTTTACACCAATGGCCAGTGGCCAGGTAGCATGATGCCACGACTTTTGCACACAATACTCGTCACAGCAACGGCCTCCGATGCAACGCAGAGCGCCATGCAAATCGCTTGCTTGGACGCCTTGCAAAAAAACACACAGAGCTATGCCGAGGCCGGTTGCCATGGGCAGTCTGACAACAACACAGACCCCTTGGAGTACCGCAACCTCCTCCAGTTCGGTGTTCTCTGATCTGACATTCCCAAGACACACGGCATCTCACTGTTTCACATGAACACACACAATGTGTCTCTCTCTCACATACACAGACGCGCTCGAGCTCTCTCTATCTCGCTATCTCTATCTTTCTCACGCACGCTCTCCCTCTATCTTTTTCTTTTACTTTCTGTCTCTCTCTCTCTCTGTCTGTCTTTTGCTCGCTCTCTTTGTCTTTTTTGCTCTCGATCTCCCTTTTTTTTTGTCTTTCTCTGTCTCTGTCTCTTTCTCTATCTCTCTCCATCTATCTATCTATTTATTTTTTCTTTATCACTCTACCCTGTCTCTCGCACACTTTCTCGCGCTCTCTCTCACACGCGCACGCTGTCCCTTTGTCTCTCTATATTCCTGTGACTCTTTCTGTCTGTCTGTCTTTTAATGTATTTGTACTATTGTATTTGCAGTGTATTTATACTTTCAGGGCAAGAACACATCACCTTTACTGGCGAGGTGAGCGTTTTCCATTTAACAAATAGTACAAATTAATTCATCATTTTGCAAATTGCCCCCCCCTTGTCTCAACACAAAAACACATGTATGTCATTAGTATCGAGGATTTGAAAATAACACACGCATGGTGTTTTGTAATTGCCCTGGCCCTTGGTATTGAAATTACATTTGTGGTCACACAAGATGGTCATCTGTATTTATTTGGATAGAAATGTTCCAGACAGGTTGCGTTGAGAGCAAAAAAGGAGACAACAGCTTTTTGTGTCTTGAGAATGATGTTATGGAGGGCTTGAATAGCGAGAACGCTGCCAAGATATCAGTGGGTTCTCAGCATAGTGCGCAATTCCCACGACATGGTTCGTAATGGAAATGGGGCAGTGCCTACAGAGGCAAGCTGGGAAACTCAGCACATGTCAATGAAGACTGTGGGAGTCTCACTCGATTGGGCTTGAAACCGGTCCGTCATTGTTATGCTTGTTCGTAAAGTTTGGCCAACAATTGACTATGGTATCGCCGATAGACCATAGTGTCTTTAGCTCAGGTGAAGACAGGCAAAACGCAAACAACGCAACTCACTATGTGAAGCTAGGTAAGGAAACACGCGAGAGTTCCAAATGCAATTACTACCATATTTCTCCAAGAGTGATAATAAAAGCAATCATCATCATGATGAACTGAAAAACAAAAATGGACTCGACATGGCTTTTGTGAAAAAACTTTGACCCCGATTTTTTTGGCTAAGGTCGAATTGAATTTATTACAGCTTGCTGGGTACAGAGCACGGCACAGATTTCAGATGAGTATATATAAGGTCATTCATATGCAGGTTAGCACAGCAGTTCCAGAATGGGTACAATTTTGCAAACCGTTGTACCTGAAACGATTGGTTGTTGGCTTCACGTTGTTGGATGCCAAGCGGCAATTTACCATGGTTCCCACCGTCGAGCTTTTATTAAATGCCATGGGACGGAATACCTTTGGACAGTTTGGTCTTGCATGTTAGCACAATTGAAAGTTCGACTGACCAGCACATAAATCACCTGTGTCAACATAATCAGACTAGTTTTTGAAAGTTCAAACTTGTCTGAAAATTCAACAAGGATTGCGGTGCTCAGGTGTCATGAACAAAAACTTAATATTCGAATTGAAGATAACACGCCTGAAACCAAAATACTTCAAATTTGAACCAAAACATTATTCAAGTACGGGAAAATCAAAGTATAAAATGCAATGTGTTCTCACAGAGACAAACGTCTATCTGCTCAAGAGAGTGTACAGACAAGTGTGAGTTTGCACTAATGTGTGTATATGTGCATTTCCTATAGAAAGGAAAGATCTTGGAAACACCTGGTATAAGAGCGTCTATTCAAATGTTTGCTTGCGTATTTGTGCTTGAGGACCCAACTGTGAATTTGCAATGATCAAACACAGCGATGCTCCATCCCTGTGGCCAACAAATTGTCCACTATGGCAAAAAACTTGCTACTCTAATCCAACATTGCCTCTTGCAACCCTAATCTACATTGCAGGGGACACTAGATGCATTCTTTGGACCTGCAAATACCTACCAAAATCAATCATGAACCAAAACATCTAAATTGATGTATTTTCAGACTTAAATTAAAACGACACAACGCATCCGCCCTTTCCGCCCTACTCCTCTCCTTGTCCCAAATTGCTAAAAGTCAAGTACAACATGAATCCAAGGCGCTGTGTGTGCGCGTGTGATCAATTTGCAAGAGATGTTGAGTGAAAATAATGGGGTGATGACGTGCTTGTGCTGATATGTTGTATGTGAGTATGAGTGTTTGCTGTCTGGCAAGGCGCATCAATGTCCAGAAAATATCAATTGAGGACAAAAAGATCCAAGGCTCAATCGGAGGTGTCATTGGAGGAACATGATGCTTCCTTTCCACTCATATCTTCAGAGCCATCATCTCTATCAGATGTTGATGCAGACAATGTTGTCGAATTTTCGTCGTGCTGCCATGCACGGGAATGCATTTCGGCAAAATTCTTGTCAAATGCATCAGGTGGTTCCCATCCAGGAGCGAAATTGCGATGCTTGAAAACATTGTAGCAGGTCCTGTAGAATGCAATGTTTTTTTATGTTATCCTTTTTTGCAATCAATGAGTACAAAATTCAAATCAAAATGTGACCTGACGGTTTCGGCCTCATCCAGGAAGCTCCAACCCACACAGAGTCGGCATGAGTGACAGTAGGCGAGAAATAATCCTGCAGAAACCACAAAGTCATTCTTCCTAAACAAATTGCAGTTTCACAACATTCTTGTAAAATCGAATAAATATTGTGTCATCATAAACAGTATAGCGGACTGTCAATGCGTACCAGGTTTCAAGTCATTTGCTTCGTATTTCTTTTTATTGCAGACATCGGCTTGAGAAACGTGCAGTTTCATGAGTCCTGACTGATGTTCGTCTTGAACGAAACGCAGAGCAACTGATTCAGTCAATGCATATTTTGGAAAATATTCGCCGGTCTGTCCTCACATGAAATCAAAGGAGAATTTGAAACACGTCAGAACTAATAGCATAAGTTTAGTTGAAAAGTTGTATAAAATAATCGACGTGAAAGGTGTGTGCGTTGCCAATCGGTGGGTGATTCTGTTTCCACAGATTTTGTGTCGTGTAGTCCCTTCGAGTATCGAGCATGTAAAACAAACCTTCTCATGTAAGTGCACAAATCATTCTCCTACTCGTCCAAAAAGGCAATTCGAACAAATTTCATACCAGTCTTGCAGCTGTAGTAATAGTAGGTAAATCCTTGCCGTGCAAAGTATCAAGTCTTGGGGCAAAATTTGATCGAATATTACATGCCTCGTCTACTTGAGAAAAGAATACACACACAGTTCCAGTTAAAAAATAATTTCACTGCACTGGTCAAAATCATGCAAAGCAATTTACGATGTGCTCACCTATGACTGTTGTGTCCGCAATCTGCAAACGTAAGGCGAATCGAAGGAGATTTTGAACATCTTCCTGCATCTGAAACTTATTTTCCTCCACTTTAATTGTTCGATACGCTACGAAAGAGGTCAGAGTTTTCGGAGCTGTCCCTTGTAAAAGATTGAAATCCTTTTGCGTGTGGATCCGATCCTTGCTCAAAAAAGGCTGTAGAAGACAAGCAAACTGAGGCAGTATGAGATGTGTTTCATGATTCTTGGAACACCAATGCAAAAGCAAATCTTTCACACTCATGAGTTTTGAGTGGAGTCTGATCTTCAAAGGTTTCGAAGATTTCGAAGCTGAAGGTGTGGTGGCATCAGGATATTTTTTGTCAAATTCCAAGATCTTGTAGAAAAGAGGACGACTGTCACGCAAAAAATCCAAGCATTCCTGAACTTTGTCATCATAAGATATAAAAGGGAATTTATCATTGTTCGATGTATCACAAAACCTTTTGAAAACGTCTTTGAGATGGCGCTTGTAAATCATGACACGCTTTTTGAGCGGATTTGGATTGCCCTGCCTCCGCGTTTGCATTCCGGTTTCCAGGTGATCACGTTGGTAAAACGTCATTGTAGCCACGCGGGGAAGATTAATTGCGTCAACAACAAAGGATGGCTGCTCATCAGGGCACCTTTTAATACCTGTTCGGAATTCATGCTCTAGATTCACCAAGATTTGAAGTTGATTGATCATCTTCGCATGAACTTGAAGAATATCATGCGCCGCATCCTGCGCGAGGTGTGGTAGTAGGGCCGCCAACATCCTATTTTTCGAATTCTTTTGCTCAGCAAGACTGGCATTCGATCCCTTGTTGCTGGACGAAGGCAAGTCACATATGCATGACGAAGGCGAACAATTTTTGTGCCGTTTGATTTTCGTACGCCCGTGGTGAAAACTGTTTTCAAAGTATTATGTCTAAGGTCAGATTTGAATTACTTTCTGTAGAAATCCCCAAGATTGATGGATTCCAAGGAAATATGTGCAAACCAGATGAAGAATAAAAAAAATGATAGAATTTGAGACATGTGCAGACCAAAAAAAGAACCGAAAACGTTATCAAATTTGAGTAATCCAGAAATATACAGACAAAACTGAAAAGTAGGTACCCATCCACGTGTGCGTGATGATACATCAACCATTCGGGGTCCCGTTGGCAAACCTGAAATTTTGACAAGGCATCTCAAAACACAACACTACTCACAAATACGTACACACATGCACGCAACAATCTGTAAAGATTGGGAAAAACAGCAATAAAGTTCGAATCTCACAACACGGATACAAAGATGTCAACATGTACGGGGCAAACATACACGTGTCAAGTGAAAAAGCTATGAAACATGTGTCTACAATCTTGTGCTGATGTGCAGTACCCATTGAACCAAATTGCAGGAATTGTCATAAATAATTTGGCAAGGTCCCATTTTCTTGAACACGCAAGAGCACGAAAAGCAAGCATCCCAGTCCACTGCCATGAGGTTCTTATAATCCTGAATAGTGTCTCGAAACGTATCGTAAAGGGATCGGTGAAATTCATCGGGTATGCCACGTGGCCCGATACGACAACCCTCATTCAGCGCTGGAAATCTGCTCGCGAGACCTGATTTACAAATACAAAAGCAAACGAGTCAGCACGTTCTGAGGCAAATCTTCAATTGAACCCAGTCAGGAATGGTATCAAATCAGGAATGGCCAATCAAGGAAAAATGAAGAACAAAGAACATGTGTACAAAGGACGCCTAATCAAAGAAAACCTTGCCCACAAGACTCATGCACACACCATATGAAACTGAGGAAAACTTGACACACCGTCATGACGACGTATGCCTTCGCACCAGATGTGAATTTTCGTATTGAAAAATCGTAGAAAGTTGGTCGGAGATGTCGAAATAGCTGTAAAAAATTCTTGGATGACTGCCCAGTCAAATAAAATATTGGCTTGCTGCACAATATTTCCTTTGACCAGTCCCATGTTGATGATACAGTCATCGTTGCCATCATAAGGGATCAGATTGCCACTTGTATCTTTGATTCCACGAATTACAACGGGTGCAACACTGCCTGGCATCAAAAGAACTGAAAAATGCCATTCGTCCTCGTAGACCTCCCCAGTCTTTAAATCATCCTGACATCTAAATACTATTCCCTCACGTGCGGTGTGACATTTTCGTTGACCGAAGAAATCGTCCTCAGGTCTATCACCAATGAGCCTTCGACTATCCATTGCATGTTTCTGCCTCGTAGAATAATGTCCCCTCGGGAACCCTGACAATGAATCAGGAGACAAAATCTTGCAGTACGCAAGCATGCGCTCGTCAAAAATAACATCTGGAATTGGCCTCCTTGAATCACCCTGCAGCCTTCTTGTTTCTGGATCTACGAGGTTTTGTTCCATCTGCTTTCTAAACTTTTGGGTGTCCATTCGCCTTTTGCGCAGAGGTTGTAGTTCTCTCGTAGAATTACCTGCTCGCTGTACCCATACAAATAATGATATTCATGTCAGCATCATGTTTTCACAAACTTGAACAAAGAGCCCTGTATACACATACAATTGCAGATGCGAACATGCTTGATAATTGAAATTGTTCAAGTTCCCTGGATAAATTCAAATATTGGTGGTCTTGATGCAATGTCACCAAGGTGTTTTAGAATATACCCAATAGCGCGTGTGTTGCAGAACTTGTACAACAGAAATCACCCAACAATGAGAATCTCCTGTTGGTCTGCAAGTTCGCATGTTTCAGTGTGACGAATCTGTAGGAACAAAACCCCCGTAAAAAACCCTCCAGTTGGGGCCGCAATTTTCAAGGGGAATCCTCTTCCACACGGATATTCTTATAACGAGACCCATCGGGGGTTGGAAGTTCTTTCAATCAATCTGCGGTCACATCAGTGAAATATGTAAATTCAATTGGGGTTTAGAAATCCTATTATTCTGAGGGACAGAGATCAAACTTGCCGTTAAGTGAGAACAAAACTTTGTAGTGCACGTTGTACAAACATAGGCGCCTGTTGGCTTACGAACTACAAACCCGCACGCCCTTGTACCGAAAACGCCAACCTGAACAACATATCGAGATGCAAATTTGGTCAGTGTTCATCACACATCAATAAAATATAATGATGTAATTTTTGATCCAGACTGATGAACAAGAAAGAAACCTCTTCACAACAACAGAAGTAAGAATGAATTTGCAACTAAACCTGGGTCACGTCGAAACTGATGTTGTTACTGACAAACAGAGAATTCGTTGACTCGGCTGCCATATCTGCCATATTTGGATCGTCGTCCTCATCGATGCGGGTTGCACCTGAATTTCTTATATCTTAGATTGCAATGTACTGCGCTTGGAAAAAAAATGGGTTTCGATCAAGTAAATATTACATCTGGGTACGCCACATCAAACAATGTGGATTCATTTTCTTGGAGAAAGAATCGAAGATGCATGTAATAGCTGTATGAATTTAGAAACATGCAAGTATAAACATGCATACACCTTTGTAGGCCGTGGAATGTTGCATAAGGTATGTGACCATAAATGAATCCTCAGCACTTGCAAACTCAGGAAAAAGTATCCGAATGTAATGCATAAAAGAGCTGCAACACAGACAAGGTTTCGTGATGTCGTCAGTTCCTGCAATTGCTTCTCGTGAAGGAACACTCTGGGGGAAATTTGTCTGGCCCAAAAGCGTACAATGGGAGCAAATGTATGTCACTCCCGACACTGCCACTGAAAGTTGTATGAAAACTGGGTTTTCGACATCGTAGTCAAAAAGAGGTCGCCTATTCAGTGGGCTATCATCGACATCTCTGATGTAACGAGATACTGTGTTGGGCAAACAGAACCAAATGGTATCAGCATTTTGTTGCACATGCGGAGGTATGTCACCATCAAAAGCTATTGAGAGGTTTCTGGTGAATGTTTCTTGACGGAGTGCATGAATAGCATCCATTGAAAATTCAAACTGATCACCACCTGCATTGCTGTCAGCTATGTAGCCATCATCTAGATCAGCATCTGAGTCTTCATGTGCATCACCACCCGTGCTTGCTGACGCCAAAACTGGAGTTACCAGGGATTGTGATACTAATTTTGGCAAGTCCTCACGATGCAACCGTACTGGCAGATACGGAGATTTTTTCAACCTCTCCGATGAACTACCGTGGGTTTTGGAAATCTGCTCCACATTGGCACGAACCTTACTGGGACGGCCCCTTTTTTTGACTGGCGGCTGCGTATGCGTCTCATGCAATTCATTTGTCAATGTCTGATGATGAGCAAGAGCAATGCGTTGCCACGCGGGACCACAATAAGACGGAATACAGCCAATCAACTCTAAACGTTGGCATTCCTTCAATACCGTCTCATCCGGCACGCCCATGCATGCACATTCTTTGTCCGTGGATTTACCAGCCCACCTGGTTGGCACGGTGAAGCGACAGGTGCATATTGCATACACTTCATGAAATGCAGATATATGATGATCCTCAACCTCCTTCAAGTTGTCTGCAAACACCTTTGTGGACACATTCTGCTCAATCAGGCAAACAATCCCTGGTCCATCCAAGGCAGCTGGTCTGTTTGTAGGCATTGTGTTGCCAGGAAATGTTAATCATAGGTGATACACTTTTTCCCTGTTCCCATGTTATAATGTGCGTAGGATGTCGTTGTGACCAGGCAAGGTCAGATCGTCCTCACCAACAGGGACCGTGAGATACAGCACGAGCTTCCTTCTAAAATACCACTAAACCTTTTTGAAACAAAACAAGGTGCAGTGAATTGCAGGCCAAATCAATGGAAACGGAACAGCAGGCAGTGTAAACAGATTGAGATCAAGGACAAAAGTGTGCCAAAGATGTCGAGAGAGTCAAGTGTGCCAAAGATGTCGAGAGAGTCAGATGGGCGCGATATGTCTCGCCTTCCTCGCAAGCAAGCTTTTTCAAGTACGTCGCAAGATTCAAAATGTTTAAGTTGGTTTGTTCTAGGACAAACAATGTTTATACTTGTTTGTGCTAGGACAAACAAGTCTTTTCTAGAAAAGACTAAAAAAAAAGGCTCAATGAGGACTGAAAAAAATAATTTTCGGAACGAAACCTGATGCGCGAACACGCCATGAGCTCTTGCAAGCAGTGTATTAAAGATTCTAATACACTGCTTGCAAGAGTTGCGAACACGCCATGAGCTCTTGCAAGCAGTGTATTAAAGATCATTCTATCTTTCTCTGTTTCAGACTCATGCCAAAATATGCAAGTACTCACATATGCACATACTCGCCAGGCGCGGCAAACATCTGGGAATGGTGCAACCAAGAGCAAGAAGAACCGTGTAGATGGCATCCTACCTGCCTGGTTTTTTGTCATAGTTTCTAACCGCATTCTCCAGCATGCTGCAACACACCGTCAAAAGCCGAAATATCCAAGCCGAGGAGACTTTGGTCAACTGTGTGATTGCAACACGGCAGACCATCATGTCATGTTCTGCCGCTCGTGGCGGCGGACAAGGTTGGAGGGGCACAGAGGATCTATTCCGACGATTTGTGCCATTTCAAACCGGTGGTGGTAGCATGTTCAATATAACAGGCGAGGCGTCGGGCAATTCAGCAGCTGTGTTGGTGGTAGCACAGGTTTCCTCATGTTGTTACCAAACATTCCCACATTGGCAGTGATGATTGATTGCTCGCTGTGGGAGCCTGATGAAAAGGACAAGTAGATCATGTGTGCATAGGCGACACAAAGGACAGTCTTGTGCCAATGCGTGTATGGGCAGAAGGTGGAGTTTAGGGGGTTACAAGTGCTCATGTCAGCCTGTGTCGATGTACGCACCATGGGGAACGCGGACGGGCACCCTGTGTTCTTGTTGCTCGGAAAGAACTGGCACACTCTACCAAAGAAAGAGAAGGCAACGGCAGGCTGATTCAGACACAGGTCGAGTCGCAAATCATTTCCAAGGTCAAGGCCTCTTCTGCTATGGCAAGTTTATTTTTGCTGCTGCTTGCAAAAATAATCCAGCAACATTGAACGACTAAAGTAGTCTTTACGCATTGGGCGCGGGAAGGCATATGGAGGTTGGAAAATATCATGATAAATGAAGCATTCGGGCTCAAACCACAGGTTGTGAATATGGGGTATGGCGATCATAGGCAACTGGCACAGCTGACCTGGGCCATGACTGAGAAAAATTCAGGATGCCAGGCATTGGGGCAGCGATTGGTAGAGTCGTATGTTTCAATAACAGAGGCTTCCGAGCGTGAGCTAGAGGTGATGATGCGGCTGCAGGGAGGTATTATAACAAGGCTGTTCATTTGAAGGCCTAGGTTGCGATGGTCAACCTGTGTACATATTCATGCATGTGTGCATGCGTGGTTGCACATGCTCGTGAGCACATGTGTATGTATTGTGAATACACAATGTAGACAACAGCTTAGTTTGTGGTGATGAATGCAATGTGGTGCGGTGGTCTTGAGTTCAGGTTTGTCATGGTGGATAAGATAGGAAGAAGGTTGTAGGAGCTTTCTCGATGATGACAGTACTGTTGTTTATTGTCTGGTCGATGTGCAGGAGAATGTATAGTTGAATTGAATTCCACTAGAAATGCTGCTTCAGGGTGGTAGCGCAACAGGATGCGCTAGTTGGGCGCAACAGTCTGACGTGCTCAACGGGTATGTCTTTCAATGCTGCAGATGATGATGATAATGAAGACGGATCAACAGAGCAGAGGTAATAAACAAACAAACTCGCCGCTCACACACAAGTGCACACATGCACATACACATTCGTACACATAACTCAACACATTTCAACACAAACAAAAGCACATGTTTACCACCACACAAAAAGTCATGCACGGAAGAAAAAGGACAACGTGCAACAAAAATAGAACCTGAGGAAACGGACAGAACCCAACATATTGAAGCAAAAATAATGACATCCAAGACAAAACAGCATTTCGCTTCGAAATGACGATACACATACAAAAACTGCATCACACACACACACCTACACACACCAAAATATTGACATACACGCATATACACACAAAGGTATAAACGCACAAATCTTCACAATCAAGTGCTCACGTACACACACGAGCATGATAAAAGAGAGATGGAAATCAAACGAAAGAAAGGGAGAAACCAAAATAGAGATGGATTAATTTTTTACTCCTTCGCGCAGTCTGTTTGTCCTTCAAATATATATATATATATATATATATATTCATGTACATCAATCTCTTGATCTACGTTATGATATGTCTTGACATGTCCATTTCTCTGTTGATGATGATGCTTGCTTTTAATGCATTTCTCTGTTCATATATGTACATTTGTACATATGCACACACACACACATATCAACGCACGCGAACACCCCTGCACACACGCACATGCACTCAACCTAAATCTCTGTGATCAAAAAGCATATGTTTTCAATACAAGTAAAGAGAGACAGGCGCAAAACAATCTCTGAATCGCACGTGAAGAAAGGATGTACTCTATCTCGGTTTCTCTTTTTGCAGATTTACACAATTGCTCTCTTGTCTCTTGCACACAAGAAGAAAGAAAAGGAGAGAGACAGAAAAAGAAGAAGAGAGAATATATGTACCTGTGCAAAATGGCAAATATGGGCATGCATGGATCTAACCTGTGCAGAAAATGCATGTATTCGCTTGTGGGTCACACAGAAAATGTGAGAGAAAAGTTGTGCGTTCGAATACATTTGCATTGATTTTCAAGCTGAGAGACACGAAACTCTCTCTGTCTCTCTCTTTTTCAAACACATTAACGAGCATACATGCACACGCACGCACTTTTGCACACAGTCTCAGACAAATGTGCACACCCATGCACACATACGCACACCAACACACGCATTCAAGCAAACACTCAACATCACACACACATACACATGGAGTGTAAGAGACAAGGTGTGGGTGTGAATGGAATTGCGTGTACCTGCAAGCATCGCAATAATAAAACTTCAACTCACTCTGACTCTCTCTGCATCGTGCTTTCTCTCTATCTCGCACACACGAAAGGACAGAAAGGGAGATGAAGGGAGAGAAACACATATATATCATGTGTAAAAATACAAACTGGAAGGTATGTGCATGCATTCATCAAACATGTGCATACATGCTTATATGTGTTCGTGGATAAAAAAGGAAAACTTGAGAGGAAAGCTTATCGTTTGAATACATGTGATTGGATTCGCAAACAAACAGACGGGACACGCAGTTGATTGGGTTTGTAAGCCAACAGACAGAACACAAAAGTATTTTCTTCCTATCTTTCTTTCTTTCCTGAACGCATTGATGAAGACACATGCATGTGCAAAAACACATGTATAAACATACGGGCGAGGGTAGAGAATTAGAGAGAGAGAGAAAGATAAAAATAATTGAAAAGAGTAGGCATATGTGTACAAACTTTAAGGTATGAACATGCGTGCATACAAAGTACATTAAATACATATTTGTGTTGGTGGGTAACAGATAGAAGTGTGAGAGGGAAGTTTTGCTTGAGAACATATTGGCATGGAGTGGCAAGCTGAGAGACAGAACACAAACGAACACTCTGTCTCTCTCTCTTGCTTGCGTATATTGGTAAACATACATGCACCTGCACGCACATACACACACAGACGAGCACAAATATGAACACGCATGCACACATACGCACGCACACACGTCAACTAACACTCAACTACACACAGAAACGGAGTTGCAGGGTGTTGAAAACGTGCATGTGTAAGTTCAATTTCGTGTATATGCAAGACGCAAGACAGAAAGCACCAACACACTCTGTCTCTGCCTGCATTGCTCTTTCTCTCTCTCTTGCATATAAGCAAATACGAGAAAGACAGAATAGGAGAGACAGAAACCAACAGAGAGATTTTGCGTGTGTACGCAAACTGGATTGTAAGGGCATGCAATGATCCAACGTGTGCATAACATGCATGAATGTTTTGTGAGTGTCAGAAAAAACTGTGAGAGAAAAGTTGATTATTCAAATACGTTTGAATGTACTTTCAAACCAACACAGAAAACACACTCCAGTACTCTCTTCTTCCCTTTTTCTCCCTCTTGCGAGCATTCCGAAACGCACATGCAAACCCACACACACATGTATAAACATCAAGTCAAAGAAAGTAAAAGAGAGAGAGAAAAGTGAGAGAGACAGCAGATACAGAAAAAACGATGGAAAGAGTATGCATGGTGTGTGCAAAAGGGAAGGTATGAGCATGCATGCATCACACGTTTTCATAACATGAATTTATGTGTTTGTGGGTTACACACAGAAGTTTGAGAGTAGAGGTTTGTTGGAATATGTTGGCATGGATTTGCAAGCGGAGAGATAGAGCACACACAAACACTCTCTTGCTCTCTCTTTCTCTCTCTCTGGAAATTTGTCGAACGCACAGGCACACGCACGTGAACATGCACACAGACAAGCAGAAATACGCTTACACATTTGCACACGCAAAGACACGCACAAATATATACACACGTGCACACATACGCACATATGTAAACACACACATGCAAACTGAAACACAACACGAGCACAACACAAAGAAACGCACAAATATGCACACACATGCACAAATATGCACTCATCCACACGCAGCGCAACAAACGCACAACAACTCACACAATTGGTATTCGAGTTTGATAGAGAAGCTGCCTGTGTGAATGCAACTGCGTGTAGATGCAAACACCAACACACTCTGTTTCTGTCTACATCTCTCTATCTCTCTCTCTTGCACAACAGAGAGGAAGAGATAGACAGGGAGGGAGAGAGAGAGAGAGAAACAAAGAGTATGTGCTGATGCATGCACATGGGAACGTATGAGCTTACATGCATCAAGCATTTGAACGACATGCATGTATGTGTTTGTGTGTAACACAGGAAAATGTGAAAGTAAAGGTGTGCTTTTGAAATCCCCTTTCTCCCAACGTGGCACGTTGAGGAACATACATGCACACGCACGCACACACGCACACAGATACGCTTACATACGCGCACACGTGCACACATACACACGCAAATAATCACAAAACAACACACAGACATGGAGTTGGAGTGCGAGAGAAAAGATCTGTGTGGGAATGCAATCACGTGTATATGCAAGCCTCGAAACAGAAAGCACCAACACACAATGTATTCGGCCGCACGACAGTTGTATTCAAACACACAACATTTGAACGCACAGCTCCTTTCTCACAAGTTTCTCTGTTCACCAATCACACATACATGCATGTTGTTCACACGTTTAATGCACGCATACTCATACATCTCAGCTTTCAAACGCATAGGCTCTCTGTTTCTCTCTCTCTCTCTTTCTCACTCTCTCTCTCTCAATCTCTCTCTCTCTCCCTTTGCATAAGTGTTTATGCGTGTGGCTGCATGTGTATTCTTCAATGCTAAACAAAGAGACAGTGAGAGAGAGTGTGTGTTTGTGTGTGTTTTGTCTGTTAGCATGCAAATCTATGTCAATGCATTTGAACGCAATGTTTCCTGTCATCGTTTTTATATAAATAAGCAAATCCACAAGCACACAAATTCAAATCCACGTCACCACACCAATATTTGAAGTAGAATGATTCTGCAATATACAATGTAAGTAAATTCCTGGAAAGACAAGAGTTACAACGTGTTTGTGCATGCAAGTTAAGGCGCCTGCCATTCAGTCAGATAATAATAAAGATTGAGATTTCTGATATGACGTTTTAAGAAATAGTCTAAAGATTACTGTAGAAAACTTACAATATTACCAACATTTTTCAGATCAGCATGAATGCAAGCACAGGATATCAAGACTTGTACAGAGATTTGTGTTTCAATTTGCCCACGTATACATCTGCTTTTGAATTACTTTCAATTATGGTCGTTTTGTCTCTATTTTGATTTATGATTGTCATGCAGTCATCCAGCTTGCATGCATACTGTTGATCTGACGTGCAAAATATATCTTGCATGCTTACTTCAGTTGAATGCTTCTTTTAAACATATATGTATTGACATGCATGCATGTACAATCGTATTTTTTGTACAAAAAAAAATCAGAAGTAGGGAGAGGGAAACTATTCAACAGAGTGAGAGGTTGAATCACACGTTCATATATATATGTATACATATGGAAGGCACATAGTAAGACAGGGACGGAGATACTCCACTTTTTGGTTTCTCGATTGCTGTTGTGATAATTGTTTCACAAGTAATACTCTAAGATTTTTGTCAAAAGCTCGATACCATTCTTCATCTCTGTCTCACTTTTTCCCCGTCTCTGAGTCAAGGTGTTAATATGGCTTGCAGGTATACGTGTTGGTACGATTGCGGCTTGGTGAGTGTTTACATGTCTGCAACTTTGTATATTGTGTGGGTGTGTGCTTCAAATATATGCATGTGTGTAGGTATTTACAAACATACGATGACTATTTGTGGCAGCAGGACACGATGCCCCTAAACGTTGAATGGAACTTAAACAGTCGCATGCAACTCGTACTCCAAAAGTGATGAAAATACGGACTTAAAATTGGCAATCGCAGTATATACAGCAAATCGAGAGGGTGCCAGAGACACAATTTGATCACACACAGGGGATGTACTACTACAAGGTCTGCTTTCTACAGTGACACGCCAAACCCAATACAATTCAATCCCACACAAGGGATGTGGTAAAGGACCCAAGTCTGGTTTCTGAGGTGACCTGGGGTTCCAGGGAGTTTTGTTGTGAAAAAATATCGCACACATCATAAGTTGTTAGGAACCTTCTCATCATTTAGGTAGTTGGGTTTTTATCCTTCTCTTTTTCATTCACACTCACGTGGAAAGAACATTGGAATACCTTATGAAGGCATTCCAATTGCTTTTTGGTAATTTTTGTCAAGTACGCACACACATTCACACACACAGTGGGATGTAGGAACAGAGACGCAGAAAGAGCAATACACAAAATATCAGCGAATCAGCTGAATGTGTTGGCTCTACATCCTAGGCTACAAAAGAGTTCTGTTTGTTCAAGGAGGTGGTGCCTTTGTTTCACCAGGTGTTGACGTGTGTAGCGTGAGACACTCCGGAATGCATGCAAACGCCGTATGCATAAACAAGCAGGCCCCACCTGTTTTATGCAGACTTGAGATTGGAAAAAAAATGTCCTGGAGGTAAAAACAACACCCAGGTTCAGGGGAATAGCCCCAGTAATGGCCAAGATACAGGAGAAACCATTTTGAATGTCATTTTACCCATGGGTTTTGGTTTTCAACATCAAATACACACTGTTTACGAGAAATTGTGCCAAGTCTGTCTTTTATATGCCCCTGTCAAGGGAAAATAACAGTGTTTTGGTATCTGATGCTTCACAACAAGGGTCTAGATACAGTTCAAGTCACACAGAAATTGATTCAGCGTGAGACAATCTAGAATGCACGCAAACACCGTCTTTGTATAGACATGCGGGCCCCGCCTGTTGTATACAGACTCGGGATTGGGAAGACAAGGTCCTGGCGGTAAAAACAAGACCCAGGTTCAGGGAGATAGCCCCAGTATCGTCCAAGATACAGGCGAAACCACTTCGAATGTCATTGGACCCCCCCTATCAAGGTTTCAATTAGGGTTTTGCTTTTCAACATCAAATACACACTATTTCTGAGAGTTAGAACCATGCCTGGCTTTTGTATGCCCCTGTCAAGGGAGAATAACCGTGTTTTGGTATCTGATGTTGCACAACAAGGATCTAGATACAGTTCAAGTCACACAAAAATTGCTCAGCGTCAGACACTCCAGAATGCATGCAAACACCGTCTTGTTATAAACATGCAGGCACCGCCTGTTTTATACAGACTCGGGATTGCAAAGACAATGTCCTGGAGGTAAAAACAAGACCCAGGTTCACGGGGATCGCCCCAGTATCGGCCAAGATACAGGAGAAAACACTTTGACTGGCATGTGACCTACTCTATCAAGATTTCGATTAGGGTTTTGGTTTTCAACATCAAATACTCACTATTTCTGAGAGTTAGGGCCTTGCCTGGTTTTTGTATGCCACTGTCAAGGGAGTATGATCGTGCTTCGGTGCCTGATGTTTCACAACAAGGATCTAGATACAGTTCAAGTCACACAGAAATTGATCAGCGTCAGACACTCCAGAATGCATGCAAACGCCGTCTTTTTATAGACATGCGGGCCCCGCCTGTTTTATACAGACTCGGGATCGCAAAGACAATGTCCTGGAGGTAAAAACAAGACCCAGGTTCACGGGGATCGCCCCAGTATTGGCCAAGATACAGGAGAAAACACTTTGACTGGCATGTGACCTACTCTATCAAGATTTCGATTAGGGTTTTGGTTTTCAACATCAAATACTCACTATTTCTGAGAGTTAGGGCCTTGCCTGGTTTTTGTATGCCACTGTCAAGGGAGTATAATCGTGTTTTGTTTCCTGATGCTTCACAACAAGGGTCTAGATACAGTCCAAGTCACACAGAAATTGATTTGATCCATTCCATTAAGGTTTAGATTAGGGTTTTGGTTTTCAACTTCAAATAAACACTTTTAAGGAGAGTTAAGGCCGTGTCTGGCTTTTGTATACGCCTGTCAAGGGATTACAATCGTGTTTTCGTACCTCTCGACAAGAATTGTTGTGTTGACCAAGTAAAATCCTGTTGCAGGTTGTTATCTATATATCAAATGATCAATACACATATTTTTGTGAACTTTCTTGCATGGCACTATGCAACCTCACAGTCTTAATGTTTTGTCTTCTTTTTGAAATTTGGTGCAGATTTCAATTTTCACATTCTCGATTGGCGTCCTGGAACACAAGTTATCGCAATTTACAGAATGCGGATCGTGACACAGTAAAAATGAGTACAATTTCAGCGCGTTTGTGCCCACAGTGTTGCCCACAAACATCGCATGATGAGAGTGGACACACGAGCGTGGAGGCCTGGATGTGGAGATGAACTTTGTGCCTTGATTTTTTTTTGGTCTCACCCAACTTTTTGAATTATTACCATCCCCCCTTCGCAATCTGCGTCATTTGGTGGTCTGCGCAAAGAATCAATCTCAAGATTGGATGGACGCCATTGAATAATTAGAAAATAGCGGGAGAATTCTCTGGTTCGGAATACCAAAAAGGAAGGTGAATGCTTCTTGATCATCGCTCAGTGGAGGCATCTTGATCTTCGCGCAGTGGAACTTTCGGCATCTTGTTCAAGCTCGTTTCAGCATCTCGCGCAGCGCAGTCGAGGCATCTTGATCTTCGCGCAGTGGAACTTTCGGCATCTTGTTCAAGCTCGTTTCAGCATCTCGCGCAGCGCAGTCGAGGCATCTTGATCTTCGCGCAGTGGAACTTTCGGCATCTTGTTCAAGCTCGTTTCAGCATCTCGCGCAGCGCAGTCGAGGCATCTTGATCTTCGCGCAGTGGAACTTTCGGCATCTTGTTCAAGCTCGTTTCAGCATCTCGCGCAGCGCAGTCGAGGCATCTTGATCTTCGCGCAGTGGAACTTTCGGCATCTTGTTCAAGCTCGTTTCAGCATCTCGCGCAGCGCAGTCGAGGCATCTTGATCTTCGCGCAGTGGAACTTTCGGCATCTTGTTCAAGCTCGTTTCAGCATCTTCCAGAAGCATCTTTCAAAAGGACATATGCCCACAGCACAGCTCAAGAAGAGCCATTGCGGTTGCAAGAACGAAAATGGCTCACTTGTAACACCTGGACGCTGCCCAAATTGTGAACCATCATATGCTCTGAGAAAGTCTCTGCATGGAGGACACGCCCTGTGCGGTTGTACAACCAGTAGAGGCAACCCACAACGGTTCGATAGATGCAAAACGTGCAATCCACCAGGCTCAAGCGTTTCCCTTGTGCACAAAACGAGTGTGAAGAAAAGGACTGCGGGTGCAGCTGAAAGAGTGTATACTGCCTTGCCAGAGGTTTTCTGTCTCGCTCTCTCTCTGTCTCGCTCTCTGCTCCTTCTCTCTTCCCTCTCTCCCTGCTCGCTCTCTCGCGCGCTCTGCCCCGTCTCGCTTTCTTCCTCTGTCTTGCACGCACTTCACGTTCACAGCTATACATGCGCCAAAGTGTGAATGCACAGAAAATCTGACTTGCATGAC
>Ga0209284_10003535_pt1 | contig 19104 bp, 17 predicted proteins | sample FRY03_FD_187211 | JGI IMG/M metagenome (GOLD analysis project Ga0209284, IMG submission 187211) | Freshwater microbial communities from Lake Fryxell liftoff mats and glacier meltwater in Antarctica - FRY-03 (SPAdes) (version 2) | ecosystem: Environmental > Aquatic > Freshwater > Ice > Glacier... | reverse complement strand
TTGTTGTGCCATGCGACATCCCGCTTTCGGTTCGCCTTGCGGCAAATCGGAAAATCCTTTCCGGCAGAAAGGACCTACAGAAATCGCCTAATCGCACTGTCCTGCGGATTGCTTTTCCCATACGCCATCCGGCGTCGCTCAACCACCGGGCTTCTTGAACAAATGCCTTGAGCTTCGGCTCGGCTGGCTCGTACCGCGAAAACCCCACTCCGCTCGACCCCGTTCGCTACTCCGCGCCATTCGTACGCACTCGCGAAGTCAAAGCCTTATTAGTTATCCCACAACGTCGGCGATCGGTCGCCATTCTTCAGTTAGCGAATTTCGAAATTTTTCCACCAAAGCAGGCGGTTGGTCAAGGATTGAAAGGTGTGCGTCGATTCGAGACACAATTTGTTGGTCGCTGACCATTTGATTGAAGTCATGAATCATAGGTGAGAAAATAGCAAAAATATGCTGCCGAAACATCTGTTGGAATTTCAAAGTCAAGTCACCTTTTGATTCGTGTCCAGTAAATGGATCGATAATTTTTGGCAAGTAAACGATGTTCCACGGAGCAGTGAATGCATAAGGATTCTTTGTCCGACCGAAAACATGCGTGACCTGATAGTTGCGAAGGCGTTCACATCCCTTTCTCGGGGTTTTTGAAAAGCCAGTCAAAACCTGAAGCAATTTCGCAGGAGCGGCGTTGTTTGTTGGGTCAATCGAAATATTCCGATGCCCGAAAAGCGAAGTATACAGGTCGACAAAGAGATGAGAATTCAAAGCGTTTCGACCAAAACCACGGATGAAGACTATGTCGCCATTTGTGATTCGTAATTTTAGTTGCTCCCACTCAGCGCAAGCCGCGTCGAAGGGTATGTGGACAATCTCGCTCAAACCAAACTGGAAGAACTGCTCAGGCGGAATCTTCAGTGATTCGAAAAATCGTTCGTAAGCGTCACGCATTATTTTCTAAGGCTTAAGCGGGATAACGAATTGCGATCTATGCGGCTGGCGATTAGCCGACGTATAGATCGCGCGTTGAACTTTTCCGCTTCGTGAGTGTTCTGCTACTAAGCAGAATCTATTGAGGTCGCTCGGCGGCTGAGGGCAGTTTATCGACCGGCGGCGAGATTGTCACCTGGATTTTGGACGGTGCGATCATGCCCGACGAAACAGACGCGCGGGTTGTGCGGCGTTGGCGGCGGATCGACTGGCGATCGGGCAGCGAATGTGCGGCAAAAATTGACCGAAGTCCTCGGCAATGCGCAGCGGAAAATGGTTCGGTCACCGTGAAAATTGAAGACGAATGTCCGATGCATCAGGTTGTCACGCGGCGCTTCAGTCATCGCGATACCAATACGGGCGAAGAATGCTGTGCATGATGATCCGCCAGCTTTCCTCGCACTCGAAACCGATCCAGCGCATCTTCGCTTTGCACTTCGGACAGCACGGGGTTGTGTCGTCGATGCAGTCTGCAGGCGTGAGGCTGGTGGCGTCAGCGGCGGGAGGTATAACACTGGAATCTGCAGGTTGAGGCGACACCGCAGCCAGCAACTCGCGGCATTCGGCGAGGTAGCGCTCACGATGACCGTTCCAATAGCCGCCGAAGCGACGCGTCTTCGTGTAGCCTTTCGGAAGAATGTGCAAACTCCAGCGACGCACGAATTCGAGGCCACTCAGTCTGATCGGTTCGACCTCGTCATCGCCGCCGGTTTTCTTGCCGACTCGCGCCAGAAACGTCACGCAGCCGTTCTCATGCGACACGATGCGACGATCGGAAATCGGACCACCCGTCAGATACCGAGCCAGATATTTTGCGACTTGCTCCGGCGGACAGTTTTCGTAGGGCGGCGGTTCGATGTACGCCACCCATGTGACGGATTCCAGCGGCTGCAGCCAGTCGTCGAACGCGGCTTTGTCCTGCAGAAATTCCCAGTCGCCAGTGAGATTGAGTTTGCCGCTCGCATGAAGACGCTTCAGACCCGCCAGAAAGTTATCTCGAAACTTAGACTTCAGCAGCTCGGAATCCACAAGATAGTTGGAAACGGGGTCAGGACTCAATTGTGCACAGCACCCTGCGGGCCGTTCCGGCAATTGAGACCCCCTTTCCAACCACATTCGGACGTTGACTTTTGATCCAGCGACGATCACCGGTCAGCGACGGTCCGCCGCCGGGCACGAGTGCATGGACGTGCGCATGAGCATCCAGTTTCTGGTTCCATGTGTGCAGCACCATCACGGCGGCCGCTTCGAATTGCTGCTCGGATTCAACCACTTGTTTCAGCGTGTTCCATGCCGAGCGAAACAGCAGGTTGTAAATCTCTTCGCGATTGCCCAGAGCCAGCGACGACAGCTTATCGGGAATCGTAAACACGACCTGAAAATAAATCATCGTCGTGCTGAAGCTGGCATGTCCCAGCAGACGACTGATCGTCAGCAGATCGACGCCCGCTTCCAACAGTCCGGTCGCATAGGAATGCCGCAGCGTGTGCGGCGTCACGTTCTTGAGTATGCCGGCTTCCTTCGCCGCGACTTTGAACATCTTCTGAATCGTGGTCGGACTCAGCGGCACATCCGGCGTCTTGCCGGGGAACAGATACAGCGACGGCTGATAGGCTTTCCAGTACTCGCGAAGTTCGTGCAGCAGACGCGGCGACATCGGGACGATGCGTGTCTTCTGGCCTTTGCCGTTGTCGATTCGAATCTGCATCCGTTGACTGTCGATGTCGCTGATCTTCAGATGAGCGGCTTCGTTCAGACGCATTCCGGCCGCGTACTGAGTCAGCAGAAACACGCGATGTTTGTGACACTTCACACACGAGAGCAGCTTATTCACTTCAGCACCGCTGAGCACTGCCGGTAATTTTTCAATTCGGCGGTACAGACGGCTGACCAGAGCCAAATTTGAGCATGTCTCCGAGCGGTAGCTCGAATCGGCTGCGGGCCTCCCGCCTTCGGGCGCTTGCCAAAAGGAATCATGGCGACAGGCCACGGTTTGGGAGATGTGGTTCGAAAGAGGAACCGTAGTCCACAAACGGCCTGGTTGAAGGAACTCCAGCCAAGTTTTTTGACTTCGATCATGTGGAGTTGAAATGACCGTACATCTTCTGGCGTCGCTTCGAGCGGGCACTTGCCGAGAAACTCGGCGAACTTGCCGACGTGATACGTGTAAGCATCAATGGTTTTCTGCGCGAAGTTCCGCAGCATCATGTCTTCTGCCATGCGTCGTGTGATGCCAGCAACGCGATTTTGCCATGGTGTCATGGGAGTAACTTTCTGTTCTGAATGGTTTACAAACGGTGCCAACCAACACGGCTGACACTCGCGACATACCATGCGTAACAATCGCAGGCGGCGCAAGTGTTAAATTCAGAACAACCCCACCTTGGCAAAAAGAAGCATTTAAGGTGGCAGGAACCGAAAACAAGTCTTGGCCATTGAGGTGAGCATGGAATCTTGGCGACGTCTTCGATTTGTGCAACTGAGTCTACTGGCAGTGCTTGTACTAGGGCCTGCGTCGTTTGCTTTAGTCGGACTCGTGCTTGTTCGATGGCACTGGCCGATTCTTAAACTTGCAAATCCCTGCATGCAGAGTTACAGCAGGTGCCATGCACGGGTGTGCAATAAAGACAGGGCAATCACCCGCGGCTAGCGCCTTGCGGCTCACGATTGTGACTAAATTGACACTCTACCTCGCGACGTGGACTTTGGAGGCAGGAGCCTCAGGAGCAGTGTGTTCCGAGGCCGGAGCCTCGGAACGAGAATCATCACGGCTTCGACAATCGCAGAATAATTAACGCTCCTCGATCAGGCGATCCAACTGCCGCGTCGCCGCCGTGGGCCTGCATAATGCGACGAACGATTGCCATCCCCAGGCCGGTGCCTCTGGATTTTGTCGTATAAAACGGCTCGAAGATTTTTGCCTTTTGCTCGGCGTTCATACCGGGGCCATTGTCGTGAATTCGTATTTCGATCGACTGCGTCCTGTTCAGTTCAGTGACCACACACGCTGTGATATCAATTTCTCCGCCTGTGGCTGGAAGGACAGCAATGGCGTTTTCAAACACATTTCTTAAGACCTGCCGTATGCGATGTCTATCAATGTGAATATTGGCTGCACTGTCCGAACAATGGATGCTCAGGTGAATTTGTTTGTCGAGATGCGTTTCATTCAGTTGACTCCACGTCTCCTGGCAAAAATTCGCGAGATCAATGTCGCGCAGGTCGAGTTGAATTGGTGCGGCGTAGTCGCGAACCTCTTCGTAAAGTCGCTGCAATTCATCAATTGCCGACGCCGCGCGTCTTGAGAGAACTTTCAGGTGCGGCTGTTGTTCGAGATCCAGGTCCAGCATTTCCAGAGATGCCATGGCCCGTTGGAGTGCGTTTCGGCTTTCGTGTGCCAGACCGGTGACCATTTCGCCGATCGCCGCCAGTCGCTCAGATTGCACAAGTTGCTCCTGAGCCGCGAGGCGATCTGTGACATCGTGCCATAACCAGACTTCATGGTTGTTGTAGCGATAGACGGCCACCTCAACCCACGCCTGACGTCCATCTTTGCGATGGTATCTCAGTACCCGCGAAACGGGAAAACTATTTTTTTTGTCTCCGTCGTGAAAGCGTTGGACTTCTTCAGCCTGATCGCGAAACAACAAAGCAAAGGCACTTTTAATATCGCCGATGTCTTCCGAAGAATATCCGGTCGTTGCAGAAAAGGCTCGATTGACCATCCACGTTTTTGAGTCCAGAGAAACATAGATGGCACCGGTCGGAAGATTCTCAACCATAAATTTCATGCGACGGAGCGATTCTTCGTGCCGCTGCAGAGCCTCTGACTGCAAACGCGATGTTGCATCGACGATATGCACCAAAGCGTGTATTCCGTTCTTCAATGGCAGCGGATGAAGTGAAATGTCACATGGGAATTCACTTCCATCTCTGCGTCGGGCAAAAAGTGATTTACCGCTTCCCATCGGACGTTCGTTGGGATGGGCAAAATAATCTTCCCGATAGGCAGGATGATTCCCCGTAAATCGTTCGGGAATCAATAACTCCACAAGCTGTCCCAGAATCTCTGCTTTCGAATAGCCAAACCAGTGGATGATCTTACGATTCAACATCACAATCCTGCCGGCTTGATCGACAATGATCGTTCCCGTGGGCAATGAATCGATGATCAATCGCAGTGATTCGGACTCAAGAGATTCAGGCATGGCCAGACTCGTTTCTAATGCTTAACCCGGATGAGATCGGTGCCGATGACGTGGAACATCGAAATAGACTGTTGTGAAACGCTACCGATACGCACACAATGTGCTTATGTGTCACATGTGTGCAACGGCAGTTTAGAATCTGCTGTGTAAGGGAACTCCTGAATTCTACAGCAAATTTCGATGACAATTCTCAAAATTCGACGTTCACGGTACGTTGAATGCTCAGATTGAACGTCACGTAACGAAAAAATGATGCGGCAAGTCACTGCGCCTTCTATGACCGCTCCCTTTGTATCACAGATCTTATTCACGTGACCTGCCGTAATAGCGTCATCGTGATTTTCACCGGAAGACTGGACATGGCAAACGAATCTTCCATCGACCTCCTGATCGTTGAGGATGACGAGCAGTTTCGTGCGATGTCGACTGAATGGATGGAACGAAAGGGGCACCGTGTTAAGTCTGCCCCAAATGCCCAGGAGGCCTTGTGGCTTTGTGAACGCCATCGCTTCGACGTGGTTCTTGCCGACATGAACATGCCGGGCCTGAGCGGGCTGGAGCTGTTGCAGCGTCTGAAGTCGGACAATGTCGATTCGGAGGTGATTATTCTCACTGGCCAAGCCAACGTGCAGTCAGCCGTTGAAGCGATGAAGCTTGGTGCCTGCGACTATCTCACAAAACCATTTCCACTATCGGAACTGGAACATCGCTGTCAGTTGGCAGCGGAGCGCGGCAGGCTGCGTCGTGAAAATACGAACCTCGTGATTATCCTTGACCGACATCGACCGACAAATCGCATCATTGGTGAGTCTCCGCCGATGAAGGAATTGTCTCGGCTGATAGAACGCGTCGGACCTACAGACAAGACAGTTTTGATTCAGGGAGAAAGTGGCACAGGCAAAGAGCTTGTGGCTCGAGCGATTCAGAGTGCCAGCCAGCGAGCCAATAAGCCATTCGTAACAATCAACTGTGCGGCTCTGCCGGAACAATTGATCGAGAGTGAATTGTTTGGTCATGAAAAAGGATCATTCACCGGGGCGTCCGGAACTACGCCTGGATTGTTCGAAGTGGCTGACGGTGGCACGTTGTTCATCGACGAAATCGGAGAACTTGCTCTATCGCTGCAACCAAAATTGTTGCGGGTGCTGGAGGATGGATCGTTGCGGCGCGTTGGTTCTGCCGTTGAACGTCGCGTGAACGTGCGAATTATTGCCGCCACAAATCGACGGCTGGAGCAGGAAGTAGCACAGAATCGTTTTCGCGAAGACCTGTACTACCGCATCAACGTCATGTCTCTGGAACTGCCGCCTTTGAGGACTCGATTCGGTGATGTCGCGTTGCTCGCAAATTATTTCCTTCCCAAAGGCTGGCGAATCACGGGCGACGCAATGGCTGCGCTGGAAGTCTATCACTGGCCCGGAAATGTGCGACAACTCAGCAATGTTATTGAACGTGCGACAGTGCTGGCTGACAACAATTCCATCACCATCGACGACCTGCCCGGTGAGGTTTTTAACGCCGTTGCTGCTGCGGCCAAGCCCTGTATTCAGCCACGACAGTTGGCAGTCAACAGCGAACCTGCCTGCATTTCTCATCAACCGCAGAACGATGATTCCAGCCTGGCGGTGATCGAACAGAATCACGTGTTGGAAGTACTACGAAGATGTGGTGGCAATAAAGCGCGCGCAGCACGGTCACTGGGAATTCACCGACGTAAGCTTTATCGCCTTCTCGAACGCTTCGCGCCTGAGGAAAGTCATTGCGCCGACGAAGCCGCCGCAATGCCGGCTTCGGAGACTTAGTCGTCGGTCAAGCCGCTGCCGAGATATGCTGCGATCACGCGAGGATCGTTCTGAACTTCTGACGGCGTGCCCTTGCAGATCGTCACTCCGTGGTCGAGCACAATGATACGCTCGCAGATTTCCATGACCAATGGCATGTCATGTTCAATCAACAGCACTGCAACTTGAAACCGTTCGCGGATCTGTTGAATCGACTGCGACAGCAGGATTTTTTCCTGAGGATTAAGTCCCGCAGCAGGCTCATCCAGCAACAAAACCCTGGGATCGGTTGCCAGCGCTCGCACGATTTCCAGCTTGCGCTGATGGCCGTAGCTGAGGTTACTGGCCAGTTCGTGGGCTCGATCCTGTAGCTCAAAAATCCTCAACAGGTCGTACGCCTTTTCTTTCAGAACGTCTTCTTCGCGACGATGGCCTTGCGTGCGAAGCAGAGTTGACCACAATCCATGCTTATTGTGTAACTGGCCAGCCAATCGCACGTTATCCAGCACCGTGAGGTCCGGAAACAAACGGATGTTTTGAAACGTGCGTGCGATGCCTGCCGCAGTGATTTCGTGTGGCTTGCATTTTATCAGCCGTCGTGACCCCAGTTGGATTTTGCCACAGTCAGGTTCATAGACGCCAGTCAGTAAATTGAAAACCGTCGTCTTTCCAGCGCCGTTGGGGCCGATAAGTCCGAACAATCCCGCCGTCGGCAACTGCAGCGAAAACCCATCGACCGCTTTGAGACCACCGAACGAAATTCCAATCGCATCAACATCGAGTAACGCTGGTAAGCCGTTCTCAGATTTTTTAACGTCCAAAGTTCTGGAGGTCGGCACGGTCATTACGTTGCCTCCTGTGACGGGGCATTTACTGTGGCTTTCGTGGTCCTACGCCGCAATGGCCACATGTTCCAGATTTCGTGAATCCCAAAGAGCCCCTGCGGCCGCACGAGCATCATGATGATCAACAAGAGGGCATACACGATCAGCCTGTACTGGTCAAAGTCGCGAAGGAACTCGGGCAATGCCGTCAGAATCCCGGCGGCGAGCATCACACCTGTGATCGAACCACGACCTCCCAGAACTGTCATAATCACGTAGTCGAACGAACGCTGAAAGCCAGCGTCCTGAGGACTGATGATGACTCCCGATTCGTGAGCAAACAGTCCCCCGGCAACACCCGCGAAGAACGCGGCAATGACAAAGGCCAGAATTTTCTGTCGAGCGATATTCACACCCATAGCCTGCGCGGCAATCTCGTCTTCGCGGATGGAAATCATCGAACGCCCCAGACTGGAACGCTTCAGACGATACGCGGCAACGATCGTAATCGTCAGGATCGTATAGACCCAGAATATATTCGTGTATTTCGGCACGCCGCCAAATCCCAGGGCACCACCCACAGGTGGCGGTATCAGTTGCGACAAGCCACCCTGTTTCAGAGCATCCGCATGATTGATAACGCGGCCTGTTTGCTGCAGCACGACTCGAATGATTTCGCCGAATCCAAGAGTCACAATGGCAAGGTAGTCACCACGTAAACGCAGAGAAGGAAGTCCCACGACATATCCAGCGCCAGCGGCCAACACGCCGCCCATGATACAGGACGAAACAAACAACAATTCGCCAGGTCCAAGCAGGCCGCCATGCGTTTTAACATCGCCCCAGATGAGCATCGATCCGTAATAAGTGATAAACGCTGCGAGATAACCGCCCAGCGTCATGAAGCCGGCATGGCCGATCGAAAACTGTCCCGTCATGCCGTTCACGATGTTCAGCGAGACGGCCATGATGATGGCGATACCAATATCCATCACGATGCGAGCATAAAACGCATTTACGATGAGCGGCAGTCCAAAGTGCAGCGTCAATGCGACTGCAATTCCTATTGCCAGCGGCAAGAGGCCGGTGAGAGTATTGCTGACGGCTCCACCAGATGTTGATGACGGTGGGGTTGAAGATGAAACGGTGGCCTGTGACGTTTTCGTGTGATCTGATTTTTGTGGTGTCGTCATGGTTACACTTTCTCCCGCATGGGTGTGCCGAGCAAACCGCTGGGCTTCACCAGGAGAATGACAATCAACAACGCAAATACATACACGTCACGGTAAGCCGATGAAATGTAGAACGCCCCGAACTGCTCCACAAAAGCAATCACAAAGCCTCCCAGTACTGCCCCGCGAACATTGCCAATACCACCAATCACTGCTGCCACAAACGCTTTCAGTCCTAACAGAACCCACGTTGCATGTGCCGGTTGATTCATGCTGGTATACTTCATCACCAGCAGAAACCCGGCAGCAGCTGCCAGAACTGATCCCAGGACAAATGTAAACGAGATCACTCGATCAACATTGATGCCCATTAACGCGGCCGTGTCTGTATTGAACGAGACTGCTCGCATCGCAACACCCAGCTTTGTATGGAAAACCAGATACTGCATCAACAGCATCAGGACTGTGGCAAGGGAAAAAATCACCACATCGACCAGTCCGATGACGACACGCTGAGCCGATTCACCTTCACCGAATGAGAACGAAACCAGCTCCAGATTTGGCATCAACTGAGGCATGCTTTGAGGACTGGCTCCAAAGATAAAGCTGAGCTGACCAAAGTTCTGAAGCAGCAATGAAACGCCTATGGCTGTGATCAGCACATTCAATCTGGGAGCACGTCTTAACCTGCGATACGCAAGACGTTCAATAGCGAATCCCACAGCTCCACACAGCACCATTGCCGCGAGCATCACAACAGCAGGCACCCAGAACGGCGGCGGGGCTTTGAGATTGAGCGGATCCAGCCCGATCGCCGGCAGAATCCAGATCGCCAGCTTGTAGCTGCTCCATGCCCCCAACACCACAATATCACTGTGGGCGAAATTAATGAATTTCAAAATCCCGTAGACCATCGTGTAACCCAACGCGATCAGTGCGTACAGGCTGCCGATGGCAAGGGCGGTGATTAGGGTTTGAGCGAAGTCGGACATGAGATTGTGTTTGATTTAACAGGACGGCGGCAGCGGACTCTCGTTCCGGGGCTCCAGCCCTGGAACGCATTGTCCCGGAGGCTCCTGCCTCCACAACTCGGCCGGGAGGCAGGAGCCTCGGAACAAGGACGTCATGCTTGGTGTGTCGTCACGGCTGAATCGTCGTGACATACTTCGGCTTGCCGTCTTTCATCTCCAGGATCACAGCCGGCTTAACGGCATTGCGATCCGCATCGATGGAAATACTGCCTGTGACGCCGTCGAAGTCTTTCGTCTTCGCCAGTTCAGCCGCCAATGTTTTACCATCCAGCGACTCCGCACGTTCCATGGCCTCAAACAGGATTCGAGCGGCGTCGTATCCGAGCGCGGCAAGGCCGTCGGGAATCTGCTGATGACGGCCATCGTATTTTTTGATGAAGTCCTGCACGCGTGGATTCTGATCTTCGTGTGAGTAATGATTCGAGTAGTAGCAGCCATCAATCGCGCTGCCTGCGATCTCACCAAGTTTTACCGAATCCCAACCATCCGCACCAAGCACTGGAATCGTCAGGCCCAGCTTGCGAGCCTGGAGAACAACATTACCAACATCGGTGTAATAACCGGGTAAGAAGATAACATCCGGTTCACTGCTGCGGATGGACGTCAGTTGAGCAGAGAAGTCCTGATCACCAGCCTGGTAAGATTGCTTGCTGACGATTTTGCCACCCAGCTTTTCAAAGGCTTTTTCGAATTCTTCCTGCAGGCCAACGGAATAAGGAGACGCTTGATCGGTCAAAATCGCAGCCTTCGCGGCTTTGAGTCCCTCATGTTCTCTGGCAAACTTTGCACAGACGCCGCCTTGAAAAGGATCGATAAAGCAGACGCGAAAAATCATGTCTCCAATTTCTGTCACCTGCGGATTTGTCGATGACGGACTTATCATCGGAATACCGGCGTCTTGACAAACGGGAGCTCCTGCCAATGACAACTTGGAAGCCACTTCGCCAAGGACTGCCACAACGCCGTCGTTCGTGGTCAATCGTGTGACGGCTGTACCGACTTCTCGCGCATCACCTTTGTCGTCGTAAGTGATCAGGCGGATTTTTTTGCCTTTGATGCCGCCAGCTTCGTTGATTTCATCGACGGCCAGCTTGATACCATTGTCGGTCGATTGCCCAAATGTTGCTTCAGATCCTGTCATGGAACCAAAGTGACCGATCAGGATCTCGTTTGCAGCATTTTCATTTTGCTTGCAACCGCCTGCAATGATCGCCAGCAGCAGGCATTGAGCAAGCAGCATCCATCGTTGTGGAAATTGAAATGTCTTGCAGGTCATCGAAATTATCCTGTTTTCAGAACTCAACGATCAAAGAAACTTTGGAGTCGTACTACGCAATTTTTGCAGCATCGCGACTGTATCGGCAAGCGGAAAGGATTCACATTCTGTTACCACAAAAATCATACATTGCAGGCGATTTTCCAAAAACATCGCCTCCTTAACGCACCAACGACGACAAAGATGTGATGCCCGTGGATTCGCGATTGATCAGAGGTTCACCAAACGCTTTGCCAATCGACCAGCCCCAATAGCGGGCTCGATCACGAATGTCATCAATCACCGTTGGGAATTCCTGCTGACGTCCGGTGATCAACTGGCTCTCATACGCTGCTACGGCTTCCATCTTGGTGTCGATCTGCGATGAGATATCCATCACGATTGACGGTGTGGGATGAATCCGCAAATGGATACTGAAGTAGTGCAGCAGCAATGGAGGCCAGAATGGATCGCCGACCATGTCGGATCGACTGAGCTTCGACCAGAATCTGGCGTCATCGCAAAGGCTACTGGCGGCCACATGATCCGGATGTGCGTCCTGCCAGTACGGTGCAAGAATGACCTGCGGTCGCACGGTCCGAAAGATCTCCGCCAGTTTTCGCCGGGCTTCCAGTGTCGGCTGCAGACTGCGATTGGGAAGATCAAGATTCGCACGCCAGGTGAGGCCGAGAATCTCCGTGGACTTTTGAGTTTCGTGACGGCGGATTTCAAGCGAGCCGTGCGGCGTCGGTTCTCCGGACGTCAATTCAATCACGCCGACGCGCAGATTCTGCTGAAGGGAAACGGCAATTGTGCCGCCTACGCTGATTTCCGCGTCGTCGGGGTGTGGGGCAATGACAAGGATGTCAAGTGGCTGCATGAAGTCCTCTGGGCGCAGTTGGGTCCGGGGCTAAACTTATGGAAGTGACGAAGTGTGACATTCCTTTTCCGCCACGTCAGCGCACACGGCGTAACATTGTGCAGGAATTTTCGATGATTCGATCGCGATTGATGTTACTGACTGCCAGCCTGATAGTGTTGCAGATGACGGGTTGTGCCACGATGGAATCACGGCGGGCCACCGAACGGAAGATGGCCCACGACAAGAAGTTCAAAGATCAAGACGTCAGCGACGATGAGGATGGTGAACAAGAGGAAGAAGAATCCGAAGATCCATGGAAGTTCGTTGGCGACCAGGGCCGAGCTGGAATGGATCGCGAAGAAATCCCTGATCCATGGTTTGGAAAGCATCTGCAGTCTCAGAAGGCTCGGGATATTGAACGCAATCTGGGATTCGGTCATTGATCGCCGCGATGTCACGTAGGCAGACCTGTCCTCAGGTCTGCATCCCTTCGCAGTGTGGAAGGCAAGTGGTTGCCCGGCAGTAGACTTGGCTGTGGGCATTCTTTTCCTGCCGCTGCCGGGGGATGCTGAAGAATATGGTTCATCAAAGATATTATCTCGCTGAGGGAATCCGACCTGGGACAGGTCGGAGTACGTAGGCAGACCTGCCCTCAGGTCTGCATCCCGCCGGACTCAAAAAAGCTTCCGTCGGCGCGGGGATACGCAATTCAGCCGGAATTTTCGTCTGGACACGATTTTGCAAATCCGATAAACCACCGGCAGATTCTGCGAGTTCCTGCGGTGAACCCGCAAGGATTGCTGATTTTATGACTCTTTTGTGTTCGCCTCTGAGTTTTCAATGAGGTCGAACAGAGTCGCCAGCGTCCGGTCGCAGAGCCTGACTTTCTGAAGGTCAGGTATTTTACGTAGTTCGTTGCAGGAAACCGACAGGATGTCCAGGTTCCCCTTCAAATTTGTGGCTCCGTTTTCAATGCTTGCTGTGGCTGGCTGCATGTATCCGCCAATGTCTCAACAGGGACCATACGGACAGCAAATGTATGCCCCGCAGGGAAATTTTGCGGCACCCGGAACGATTTACGTTCCGCCATCGAATGCGCCACTTTATACCCCGGGCGGATCGACCTACAGCAATCCAACAACGCCGGGGACAACGAATCCAACGGATTCCTTTAACAAGCCAGCAGAACCTGGTAGCGGTCGTTATTTCGGATCAGAAGGCGAAGTGCCGCCACCGAAGGATGCTGTACCTGGCACGAATATAGAGCCCTTCAAGGATGATTTTGCGCTTTGATTGTTCGCAGCGGGACGAGAGACCATGCTTCGTTTCTCTGCTGTCTCTGCGCCCTCCTGTTAAAAATGCGATTCCCGCCCCGGTCGTGATCCTCGATTGCTCTTGCTAATTGTTCCCGGTATGCTGGAGAAGCTGGAGAAATAACCATGAAAATGACCGCTGTATTTATGGCCGTACCGGAAGGCTACATTGGCTTCGTTGAGGAATTGCCGGGGGCCAATACCCAAGGTGAGACGTTGGACGAGACTCGCGAAAATCTCGTCGAAGCGGTGCAACTTGTGCTAGCTGCCAACCGAGAATTGGCTGAGCGTTCAATTGTCGGAAAAGTTGTTTCGCGAGAATCCTTCGATTTGCCGCTATGAAGCGAAGAGATTTGATTCGGCATCTGGAGAACAATGGTGCGAACTGATGCGCGAGGGTGGAAAGCATTCAGTGTACGTTAACCCGTCCAACAGCCAGACATCAGCGGTTCCCAGGCATCGGAAAATCAATGATTTCCTAATCCGAAAGATCTGTCGAGATCTCGGAATCTCTGAACCGTGAGGTGCGGCGAACCGGGGGATGTACTACGAGTCTCCGACCGCTCACTTTTCCCAACAAAGAAGCCGCGATGAATTAATCATCGCGGCTTCCGTAGTTTTGGTCCGTGCTGATACCTGTAAACACTATTTTACAGGCTCACTCTTCGCGCCCTCCTGAATCGCAAAAATGCGATTGCGGTTCGCGATGAACATTGTTCCGTTGGCAACAACCGGAGTTGCAACCACCGACGAACCCATGTTTACTTCGCTCATTAGTTCCATTTCGGGAGCCAGCTTGAAGATGCAGATTTCTCCGTCCGTGTCACCAATGTAAACATGCTCTTCCACGATCAGCGGTGAACCCCAGCATTCGGCAAACATGTCATAAGTCCAATGGCCTTTACCCGTCTTGGCGTCAACGCAATGGAACAACCCGCCAAAGTCCAACAGGAACAGAAGGTCGTTTTTAATCGCGACCGTTCCCATCGTGCGGTGCATAGTCGTTTCAAAGGCTGATGGATCTTCGCCAATGTAGTGCCAAACCGCTGCGGAATTAGGATTCTCGCGTTCAAAGTCCCCTGCCTTTTCGTCCATCGCCTGCAGACGTTTTGGAGCTATCGGCTTGTCTGGTTCTTTGGTGTTGTAGACAATCGTGGGGCTGACGTCGCCACGTTTGGCAGGATCAACACACCACAAATGTCCCTGACCGTCGCCGTGTTCCGGGTCTTCTCCGACAGCGATGTAAACATACCCATCGTATACGACAGGGATGGCAATCAAGTGGTTTCGCGTGGCTCGTGTGAGCGTATACAGCGTGCCCTTGGGATTGCAGTCAAATTTCCACAGTAGCTCCGACTTGCCATCTTTGCCTTCTGTGGAGAAGCTGTACAGATAACCGTCACCGCCTGCAAAAATCACCTGAGGAACACCGTCGAAAACACCATAGGCCGGTGATGACCATTGACCATGCAGAATGTTGGCACCGGGCGTATTGTCTGTCCACAGCACCTGGCCGGAGTTGCGATTGATGCAGATAAAGCTGGGAGCGTCTTCTTCCGGAATCGTGAAGTGACCTTCGTCAACCCCGTTCGCCGTATTCACAAACAGCAAGTCGCCGACACCGGTTACCGAACAACTGCACATGTTGTGCTGGGAAACTTTGAGTTCTTTCATCATGTCCAGTTCCCAAACAACGTCGGCTTCATCCTTGTCAGTCACTTGCTCTTCGACGTATGGGCTATCATTTTCATCGTCATGGAATCCTTCTGTATCCAGACAGACGACAACACCACGGCTACTGACGTACCAAAGTCGATCCCCATCCACGAAGGGAGATGCACAGATCCCCTGATTCGGCCAATCGTTAACTCGGCCTGTCGAAAGTTTTTCACTGGAATGCTGCCACAGGAACTTGCCGTCTTTTTCATCGAAGCAGATGAGGCAGCCCAGATCGACCGCGCTTGGATATCGCTTGATGTAGCCATTGCCGTTGTTGGTGCCGACGTAGACCTTACCGTTGGCGATCACGGGATTGCCATATGTTTCGGAACCCAGTGGCATTGACCAACGAATATTCTCGCCTGTTTCAACGTTCCATTTGATCGGGATATTTTTGGCATCCGGCGTATTGTTGCGGGATGTACTGCCGCCCCATTGTGGCCAGTCGAACTTGCCAACTTTCATGCCAGAGATCTGCTTTGTCAAAAATGCAGTCGGGTCTTCGCCCGCTTTCGCCGTTCCGAACAGCATTGCCGCTGCCGCGAGGCACACGCCGGTGAGGATTTGATCCTTCAGTTTCAACATGATTGATTTCCTTATGGAGGAAGTTTGTTATTTGTTTTTCGAGGAACTATTTATTGGCCGTGACCTGAACATTATCAATGAAGAATTCCGAATCAGTGGCATTACCAAACAGACCGGGACTTCCTGTACTGTTCGGCGTGGCGTCAGCCGCTTCAATCTGCCATTCCTTTGGTTCCGCCTGATCACGTTCCCAGACTTTTCCGCGAAGGATGGCTTTGCCGTCTTTGTTCTCGCTCTGGAACTTCATCGTATACCACTTGTCTGCTGACCACTTCATGTCGATCGTCCTGGCAAATCGCAATTCTAAACGAGCGACCCATGAACGCATCTGCAGACGCTGTGATCCCTGAAGATCCAGCGTATATCTTTGATTGATCAACCCCATGTCGGGAAGCCGGCCGTTGGTTTCTGAGGCTTTGAAGTCCGCCTGAACGGTGTAATCATGCAGAGTAGGCTGCCCCATCCATGACTGGCTGCGTGTACCTTTGGGAATCGTGCTGATTTTGACCAATCCTTTTTGACCGTCGAGCGGAGATGGCTTGTGACGATAGTTGGCACCGATCCACACTGCTGGAACCTGGTCGTCAGAAAAGTCGAACTTCCATGGCAACGGAGGCAACACGCGGGCGCGAGCTATGGCCGACATTTCACCGGACTTTGCTGTCAAAACAGCCGTGGAAATTCCGGACGCTGGTGTTGTGTAGGCCATGTCACTTCCCACAGTTCCACCACCTGCTATTGTAATTACAGCATCTTTCACGGTGCTGACGAACTGGCCGTTCTTGTTGTAGCCTCGAACTTCCAAATTCACTTTCTGTCCCGGCGACAACAGCAGCTCACAAGGCGTCAACAAAATCTGAGCGATCTTGTTGTCGTTCGCTGCGGGAGTTTCCGGTCCAAACGGCACCTGAGATGGTTTGGTGACAACAGCATCGGCCTTGCCAATGCAGTAGAGTGCTTCGATCGATGGGATGAACATGCGACCGTTGGAAATCACCGGCGAACCAAAGACCTCTTCACCCTGAGGCAATCGTGCTTCGCTGACAACATCCACTCCTTTGTCGGTAGGCTTCAAAATGTAACAACGTCCTGAATTTTCAACGACAACCAATTTGCCATCGACAACGATCGGACTGCCGAACATCGATCGTCCCAGTTTCTTCTGGCCAATCTTTTCGCCGGTCTTTGCATCCGCAATGTTCAGCGTGGCACCATCATCAACGAAGTAGACTCGATCGCCAAGCTTGACGAGACAACTGCGGCCGAGCGTCTGCTTTGGAATCTTCCACAGCAGTTTATCTTCCGCGATATCTCCCTCAACGTTGCCATCGAATGCAAACACCGCTCCAAGGATAGTGGTATCTGTGGCATTCTGTTCCGCATGACCACAATAAACGATTCCATTTTCATCAATAATCGCACTGGAATTCATGCCGCGAGTTGACGCCTGGTACTTCCAAATCTGCTTGCCAGTACGTGGTTGAAGCGCGTAGACCGCTCCGTCACCAGCCGCAAATACCATCGCCGCCTGGCCTTTGAACGTTGTGAAGACGGGAGTGCTGTAAGTCGTGTCTTCTGGTTTCGGGCGTGTGCTCTTGAACCATTGAGCGACACCTGTCTTCTTATTGAATGCGACAAAGCGATGTGCCGGAACTGCAGTGTCTCCCCAGCCCGTCATGACCCCGCTGATGATCACCAGATCTTCGAAGATCACGGGGAAATTTGTACGACCGCCATACGTTGACAGCATGCCGTATTCTTCACTCATGGAGTGTTCCCAAATCGTCTTCCCGGTTTTCCCATCCAGGCACTGAAAGACACAACCGAGACCAAGAACATAAACGGTGTCTGTCGCTGGATCACCCACGACGCTCGACCATCCAACGCGTTCGGCTGGTGCGTCTGACAGAAAGACGTTGTGAATGCTTTCCCAGATCTTCTCGCCGGTTTTGGCGTCGATACAGACAGTCTTTTCACCTTCCTGAGTCGTCTCAGGAAATGCGCGGCATACAACGTAGACGCGGTCATTCATTACGATGGGCGATGATCGTGTCGCGTACTCTTCCTTGCGCCACAAAAGGTTTTCACCTTTGGGTGACCAGGACTCAGGTAAGCCGGTTTCCGACGAATGCCCGTTAAAGTGCGGGCCGCGCCAGTGAGGCCAGTCTTCGCCAAAGGCCGCCTGCGATAAAAGGCAGAGACTTAAAAATGTGATCGTGGAAGTTTTCATAGTGGGGGTTTCCTCCGCAGGCTTACGGTTTAAGCCGTCGTTCCAATTCTGCAATGTCGTTCTAATTCTGCGATCTGTCGCATCTACTCATCCAGCCAGTCACAACTGGCGTCTTCATGAGGCTCTCGTATTCGTTTCAACAACGCTGTCAATTCATGTTGTTCGGCGATATTCAAATGTCCCAACTGTCGCTTGTGCATCGCCTGGACTTCCGTGGCCATTTCATCAAGAAGATCCAGCCCCTGCTTCGTGATGGCAATCTCCACAACTCGCCGATTCTCGTTGCGACGCTCACGAACAATCAATTCCCGTTGCTCCAGCCGATCCAGCATCCGCGTTGTGTCCGGACTGCGGGAAATCAATCGCTTTCCCAAAGCCTGAGTCTGCATCGAATCCGGATACACGGAACGCAGCAACCGAATCGCATTGTACTGTTGAGCGGACAAATGAAATTTAGCGAACAGTTCTTCTTCCAACGCCTTCAGGCAGTCATAGGTTCGCCACAGGTTCAGGAAGGCTTCCTGTTCCGGTGAATCGAATCTCGGCTTCCGAGAAGACGGTGGTGTCAAAGGTATCGCCATATTCAAAGCATCACCGTTGAGACGACAATTGTCAAGACAACCATTTGCCAGGATGGACCGTCTCTCGGGAAATTAAGAGACATTGGGCTTACCTCACTCAGCCGACTTAAGTCTGATTCGCTCGCCGAATTGTTGCCGCGTGGGTCGGCTGGCAGGCTGTCGATTTAGTTGAGAAACGCCTTACGTACATGTATCAACACTGGGAGTATTCTGCTATAGTACCGCAGATCGGTCCCCGCCGAAACGCCTGGAAACCACGGACGCAGGCAAATGTCGCAGAAATCGGTCAATGGAAGCTACTGGCAGACGCCGCCAGGTGCCAGAAACCAAATCATCCTCATCCCAACCAGCCTCGAAGAACGAATCCTGGACGATCATCCCGTTCGGCTGCTCGATGAAATTCTCGGTGGGCTCGACTGGACAGCATGGGAAAATACGTACAATCGAAAACTCGGCCAGCCGCCCATCCATCCTCGCGTCCTGTGCAGCGTTTTGCTGTTCGCCATGATCCGTCGCATCCGCAGTTCGCGAAGCATCGAATACGAAATCGCACACTCGG
>Ga0209284_10003534_pt1 | contig 19112 bp, 17 predicted proteins | sample FRY03_FD_187211 | JGI IMG/M metagenome (GOLD analysis project Ga0209284, IMG submission 187211) | Freshwater microbial communities from Lake Fryxell liftoff mats and glacier meltwater in Antarctica - FRY-03 (SPAdes) (version 2) | ecosystem: Environmental > Aquatic > Freshwater > Ice > Glacier... | reverse complement strand
TTTGTACCAGCCATTGTAGCATGCGTGCAGCCCAAGACATAAGGGGCATGATGATTTGACGTCATCCCCACCTTCCTCCGAGTTAACCCCGGCAGTCTCCTGTGAGTCCCCAACTAAATGCTGGCAACACAGAACGAGGGTTGCGCTCGTTGCGGGACTTAACCCAACATCTCACGACACGAGCTGACGACAACCATGCACCACCTGTATACAGACCTTGCGGCTATGACATCTCTGCCATATTCCTGTATATGTCAAGCCTTGGTAAGGTTCTTCGCGTTGCGTCGAATTAAGCCGCATGCTCCGCTGCTTGTGCGGGGCCCCGTCAATTCCTTTGAGTTTTAATCTTGCGATCGTACTCCCCAGGCGGGGCACTTAATGCGTTAGCTGCGTCGCAGAGACCGTGGAAGGTCCCCACAACTAGTGCCCACCGTTTACGGCGTGGACTACCAGGGTATCTAATCCTGTTCGCTCCCCACGCTTTCGCTCCTCAGTGTCAGTAATGGCCCAGAGTCCTGCCTTCGCCATTGGTGTTCCTCCTGATATCTGCGCATTCCACCGCTACACCAGGAATTCCAGACTCCCCTACCATACTCAAGCTCGCCCGTATCGAATGCAGGTCTGGGGTTAAGCCCCAGATTTTCACATCCGACGTGACGAACCACCTACGAGCTCTTTACGCCCAATAATTCCGGACAACGCTTGCACCCTATGTATTACCGCGGCTGCTGGCACATAGTTAGCCGGTGCTTCTTCTGCAGGTACCGTCACTTTCGCTTCTTCCCTGCTGAAAGCGGTTTACAACCCGAAGGCCTTCATCCCGCACGCGGCGTCGCTGGGTCAGAGTTTCCTCCATTGCCCAATATTCCCCACTGCTGCCTCCCGTAGGAGTCTGGGCCGTGTCTCAGTCCCAGTGTGGCCGGTCGCCCTCTCAGGCCGGCTACCCGTCGTCGCCTTGGTGAGCCATTACCTCACCAACAAGCTGATAGGCCGCGAAGTCATCTTCAACCGAAAAACTTTCCAGCCCCGATCATGCGATCAAGGCTCATATCCGGTATTAGCCCCGGTTTCCCGGAGTTATCCCAGAGTTGAAGGCAGATTCTTCACGTGTTCCTCACCCGTTCGCCGCTAATCCGTCACCGAAGTGATCTCATCGCTCGACTTGCATGTGTTAAGCACGCCGCCAGCGTTCGTCCTGAGCCAGGATCAAACTCTCCATAGAAAGTTTTATTCATGGCTTACGAGACAAACAAACTGTCGTTTATTTTGTCTTTACCAAAGGAAATCAACGAGTATAGAAAAGCACTGAATTAACAGTGTTTTACACATACTTCATTGAAGTATTAATTTAGAAGATGGGTTTTGTTTCTGACAAACAAGTTTGCATAGCAAAGTTAGCCATCTTCTGGCATTGACTTATGGCACGCTGTTGAGTTCTCAAGGTACGGATGCGCACTGCGTTTCGGTTTTTGGCCGATTTTCAGGGCAGACCCACAAATCTAGTCCATACACGCGGGCACGGTCAAACTGGCCTCAGAGCGGTACTAGATCTGGTGAGCGCTGTACGGCCTATTCGTCCGTTCCACAGCAGGAGCGTAACTATAGGCCTCACGCTCAGGAGGGTCAAATCGGGGGATCAAAAATGACAGTGGGATTGGTCATAACGAAAAGTGAGAACGAAAATCCTAGAAAATGAGTAGAAAAATCTAAAAAACGCAAGCAGGGATGGCTTTAAAGCATCTCAACGGCTGCAAGGTCGCGCTTGCCTTTGCGCAAAACTGCATATTTACCGCATAAAAAGTCACTTTTTGAAGGAGAAAAATCTTCTCCAGTTATCTTTACATTATTTAAATATGCGCCGCCTTCTTTGACGATGCGACGAGCAGCAGACTTTGAATCAACTACGCCAGTTGCAGTCAGAAGGTCTACCCAAGTTGGAATTGGTTCACCACTTTTGACAGTTGTTCGCGGAAGTTCAGAGAGGGCTGATGCAAGTGTTGGTTCATCTAATTCAGAGAGTTCTCCTTGTCCGAATAAAGCACGTGCGGCTGCTTCAACTCTCTCGCAAATATCTTGACTATGAACAAGTGACGTTAATTCACGAGCTAATTCGCGGTGCGCGGTATGTGCTCCTGGATTTTCATTATGAGAACTTTCAAGGGCTTCTATCTCTGCTTTAGATTTAAAAGAAAATACTTTTAAGAAATTGATCACATCTTTGTCATCAGTATTTAACCAATATTGGAAGAACGCATAAGGTGAAGTCATCTCTGGATCGAGCCAAATAGCGCCACTGGCGGTCTTACCAAATTTAGTTCCATCAGCTTTTGCTAGAAGTGGAATTGTGAGTGCGTGACCACTGCCCGATTCAACACGACGAATTAGGTCTAACCCCCCAACAATATTTCCCCATTGATCTGAACCGCCAAGTTGCAGCGTGCAGTTGAAGCGACGATAAAGTTCTAGGAAATCATAAGATTGCAAAACTTGATAAGAGAATTCGGTGTAAGAAATTCCACCTGCTTCTAGCCTTGAAGATACCGAATCCTTGGCCAGCATTTGGTTAACGCTAAAATGCTTCCCAATATCTCTCAGAAATTCGATGGCCGAAAGCGGCGATGTCCAATCCAAATTATTAGCGACTAACGCTGCGTTTGGAGCATCTTGGAAGTCTAAGTACTTCGAAACTTGTAAACGAATTCGTTCTACCCACCCTTCAACCACATCGGATGTATTTAGGGATCGTTCTTCATTCTTTCCACTTGGATCACCGATTAAACCAGTGGCTCCCCCGACAAGTGCGATGGGACGATGGCCAGCTAATTGAAAGCGACGCAGAGCGAGTAGTACTACTAAATTTCCGACATGCAGACTTGGCGCTGTGGGATCAAAACCAATGTAGAGAGTGGTGGATTTTTTTAAAGATTCAATCAACACCTTCTCATCAGTTGATTGTGCAAATAGTCCACGCCACTTTAAGTCTTCAATAAGTTCGACTGATTGTGTTTTCATATCGTTGGTCATTACCCCATCATCTCGGAAAAGCTTTGAATCTGGCTGGAAATTTTAGAAGAGATGATCTTCTGAGACGCGGTAGCATCTTTAAGTTGTTTTGCCAGCGCTTGATGTCCAGTGGCTCCGAAGGTCTTGCGTGAGGAAATCGCGCTATCAACATTTAAAACGGAGCGTACTTCGCCATCTAATTGTGGGTGAACGCCTATCAATTCAGCATCGGTTAATTCATGAAGTTCGATTGATCGCACTTCGCAGATCGCTACACATTTGCCGGCCGCATCATGTGCTTGGGCGAATGCAACTCCTGCACGAACTAAGTAGTCAGCAACTTCGGTTGCTAGAGAGAAACCCTGTGGCGCTGCAGCTAACATCTTTTCGCGATCAAAAGTTGTGGTGGCGACCATGCCCGTAACCGCAGGAAGGACGAGCAGCAAAGTGTCTACCGAGTCAAAGAGTGGTTCTTTATCTTCTTGCAGATCACGATTGTAAGCAAAAGGAAGTCCCTTCAACATGGCAAGTACACTAGTTAAATTTCCAATTAAGCGACCAGCTTTACCGCGCGCTAGTTCAGCCATATCTGGATTCTTTTTCTGCGGCATGATCGAAGATCCAGTTGAGTAAGCATCCGATACTTTCGCCCAGCCGAATTCGGAGGTAGACCAAATACACCACTCCTCGCCAATGCGCGATAAATGAATTCCGACCATGGATGCGATAAATAGTGCTTCCGCGACGAAATCTCTATCAGAAACTCCATCAATGCTATTAGCTACTGAAGATAAAAAACCAAGATCTCTTGCAGTTGATTCAGGACTTAGACCAAGACCAGAGCCAGCAAGTGCCCCGGATCCGAGTGGACTAACAGATGTTCTGGTTAACCAATCTTGAATTCGATCTAAATCCCTAGACAGTGCGTGAACATGTTTTGCAATTTCATGTCCAAAAAGAATTGGTTGCGCATGTTGCATATGTGTGAAACCGGGCGCCGGTGCATCTGCATATTCAGAGGCTTTCTCTGTCAACGCACTTTGTAACTGAATAATCGCCTCTGAGACGGCAAGCAGATGATCTATAGCGTAAAGCTTCAAATCGGTAGCAACTTGATCGTTCCGAGAGCGTCCTGCGCGGAGTGCTCCCCCGACATCACCGATCTTTTTGGTTAAGCCTCTCTCTAACGCGCTATGCACATCTTCATCCTCAGCGATCGCCGAAAAACTTCCATCAGCGACTTCACTAACTAGCGCTTTAAGTGCGCCCTCAATTTGATTTGCACTTTCTGCTGAGAGCAATTTAGAGGATTTGAGAACCTTCAAGTGCGCAAGAGAAGATCGAAGGTCGTAAGGGGCAAGGCGCCAATCAAAGTGCACACTGCGAGATAGGGCAAAAACCGCATCTGCTGGTGCATTGTTAAATCTTGCGCCCCAAAGAGCCATTACTTTTTTACCCGTCCCTTATTTGCTGCGCCGAATGAGAGTAATTCTTTCGCAAGTTCGGCTCCACCGTTGGATTTTTTAGAAACTACTAGCACCGTGTCGTCACCGGCGATTGTGCCAATAATGTTTTTAAGTCCTGAGTTATCAAGGGAACTTGCTAAGAACTGTGCCCCACCCGGCGGAGTTCTAACAACCGCAAGGTTTCCAGATGCCTCCACCGAGAGAATTAGATCTGATGGAAGCGGAAGTGAACGCGCTATCGCACCATCTGCGGTAACCCCAATTTGATAGACCAATTCACCACTCTCACTTCGAGATCGAACAGCACCCAACTCTTCTAAATCTCGACTAGCGGTGGCTTGAGTAACTGCAAAGCCCGCCTTCTTAAGTAATTTCACTAAGTCTGATTGAGAGTGGACAACGCCGGTCTTTATCAACGAAATGGCTTTGGCACGGCGAGCTGAAACCGAATGAGAGTTAAGGACTTTAGCCATTTTTCACCTCGCGAATTGAACGATTGAAGACTTCAATAAATTTATCGATCTGTAATTTCGAGACAGTTAGCGCAGGGGCTATTCGGATCGTGTTTGCGTTAGCAGCATTTACCAGAAAACCATTCTTAGAAAGGATGGTGACTAGTTCTTTTGCATAGTCACCATCAAGTGCGATTCCAATAAGTAATCCACGACCACGAACTTCTTTCACTCCGCGGATCGCTTCAATCTTTATTTTCAACCGCTTTTCAAAACTCCGCGCCTGTGTGAGCAACCTCTTCGCCTCGATTACTTTTATCGCTGCCAGTCCCGCCGCTGCTGCAACTGGATTTCCACCGAAGGTTGTTCCATGCTCACCCGGTTCAAACCTTGGCGAGGTACTCCCTAAAGTGATCATTGCACCCAGTGGTAATCCACCACCTAGCCCTTTTGCAAGAGTGATGATGTCTGGTCTGATCTTTTCATCTTCATATCCAAACCAAGTACCAGTACGGCCCATTCCAGTTTGGACACAATCGAAAACTAAAAGTGTTCCAGTTTTATTGCATATCTCGCGTAGTTCTTTTAAGTATCCAAACGGTGGAACTACAACTCCCGCTTCTCCGAGGATAGGTTCAACAATTACCATTGCAGTTTTCTTACTGACCGCTTTTCGAATCGCGGTGACATCTCCAAATGGCACATGCTTAATATCTTTGAGCAGGGGCTTAAATGGGCGTCGTTTACTTTCTTGGCCAGTTAACGAGAGGGCGCCCATTGTGCGACCGTGGAAAGAACCGACGGTTGCAACGATCTTTCTCTTATCGGTCTTCCTCGAAATCTTCAGCGCTGCTTCATTTGCCTCAGCTCCTGAGTTACAGAAGAAAACTCGAGCCGATGTATCACCAGTTAATTCCTGCAATTTCTTAGCCAGCTCTAAACCAACTGAGTGGCTATAAAGATTACTTACATGCCCTAACTCTGCGATCTGCTTACTGACTGCCTTAACAATCGCTGGGTGCGCATGTCCAAGAATATTGGTAGCAATTCCACCAAGAAAATCTACATACTTCTTTTGATTTACATCTGTCACAACTAAACCTTTGCCACTCTTTAACTCAATTTCGGGGGTTCCATAATTGAGTTGCATAACATCAGACCAATTGATCGAAGCGATAGCTCTCGTTCTCATTTGTGCACCAAAGTTCCCCCGTTATTTGCCAGCGCTGCAGCAAAAGCTAATGGATCTGTTCCATCGATAATTCTCACCGAATTGGCACCACCAGTAATAGCATCTAAACATGCTTGGACCTTCGGTGCCATACCTTCCTCAAAAGTTGATTTCATCAACTCGAGTTCACTAAATGAAATACTTTCAATTAACGAAGTCTTATCTGGCCACGAACGATAGATTCCTGAGACATCAGTCATGACAATTAGAACTTCGGCATCAAGGGCCCCTGCGATTGCCGCTGCAGCTAAATCGGCATTGACATTCAAGCCCCCTTTAAAGTTTTCATCAGTAGCAATCGGAGAAATAACCGGAACCTGCCCACCTTTTAGAGCGTTTCTTATCGCAACCGGATTAACTGCAGTGATTACTCCGACCAGACCAAGGTCGACGGCAGACCCATCGACTAACTTCCGTAAAGGTTCAGCGATTAAGGATTCAGAGGTTCTTCCAGAAAGTGAGACCGCATTAATGCCTTCCTTCTGCAATGCGACAGCAATTGCAGGTCCGACCTGATTTACTAAAACATTCTCCACAACTTCGAAAATTTCGGGAGTCGTAACCCGAAATCCGCCGATAAATTCAGATTCGATCTCTTCTTCCAGTAAGGCCGCGTTAATTTGTGGGCCACCGCCATGGACGATTACCAAAGAGGTACCGCTCTTCAAAGCCTGGGCTATCTTCTTTGCAAAATCTCCATTCTCATCACGCATCGCGTGGCCACCGAATTTCACAACAATCATGTTGCGTACGCCGAGTTCTCATGAACATAATCGTGCGAAAGATCATTCGTATAAATGGTTGCACTCTCGAGACCTAAATTGAGATTAATTTCAATTTTTACCAAACGGTTCTCAAATGAAACGAGCATACGATCGCTAAATGGCGCACTCGCTTTAGCAACCTGAACCCCATTTAAATTGACGTCAATATTTAGCGGATCAATCGCTACTTTTGCAGTTCCTACTGCTGCAAGCACTCTCCCCCAATTGGGGTCTGCGCCAAAAATCGCACATTTCAATAAATTATTTCGCGCACATGCCCGCCCGATTTCAACTGCGTCAGATTCGCTGCGCGCTCCGATGACTTTAATCTCTACCGTTTTAGTAGATCCCTCGGCATCAGCAATTAATTGCCCTGATAAAGATTGGCAAATCTTCATTAGTGCACTTTCAAAATCAATTTCAGTCGGAAGTACACCGCTAGCTCCAGAGCCCATTAACAAAACGGTGTCATTGGTTGAAGTGCAACCATCTGAATCAATGCGGTTAAAGGTTCGATCACAAACTCTTTGGAATATCTCTTGCGCACGCTCTGGTAGCAGAGCATCCGTCATGATTACAGAAAGCATCGTTGCTAGAGCAGGCGCAAGCATCCCAGCACCTTTGGCAATTCCTACCACTTCAATACCCGCTTCATTTGCTTGGGCAATCTTGGGAACGCTATCAGTTGTCATAATTGCTTGCGCTACATCCTGCAAACTATCTGAACTTAACTGCTGAGCGAGGATTTCAACACCGCTCAGAATTTTATCCATCGGCAATAATTCACCAATCAATCCGGTTGAGCAGACCACAACTTCTCCAGCAGAAATTCCTAAAGCATAAGCAACACTCTCTGCTGTCTTGTGGGTATCAGCGAAACCTTGAGGTCCAGTACAAGCATTAGCCCCACCGGAATTTAGAATTGCCGCACGAACAATCTTCTCTTTAGTTACCTGTCGGCTCCAGATAACGGGTGCGGCTACAACTTGATTTGAGGTGTAGACCGCCGCCGCAGAAAAACTAGGACCGTTATTCACAATTAAAGTTAGATCTAGCGCACCGTTACTCTTTAAACCTGCAGCATATGCGGCTGCTGAAAAGCCTGCGGGTAATTTCATATTCCTAGCCCTTGGTCAGTTAACCCAAGTGCTTCATCAAAACCACAAATTAGATTTGCATTCTGAAGTGCTTGCCCAGCAGCGCCTTTAACTAGATTATCCAAGGCAACGCTGACTGTTAAGCGACTTGTGTGCTCATCTACCGCCACTTGAATCGCAACATAATTACTGCCGAGCACCGCAGAAGTCTTTGGCATTTGACCTACAGGCAGAACGCTCACAAATTTTTCATTTGCATACGCTTCCACATATCTGGAACGTACTGACTCTGAATCAACACCCACATTTAATTTCATAGAAATTGTCGCAAGGATCCCACGTGGCATCGGAGCCAAGATCGGAGTGAAAGAAATTCTCGTTTTCTTGCCGGTTGACCTCGTAATCGATTCCTCGATTTCCGGCGTATGTTGATGTACTCCCCCAAATTTATATGAAGTTAAATTGCCCATAACTTCACTCGCTATCAAATTAATCTTTGCACTACGACCCGCACCCGTTGTGCCAGATGCTGCAACGACAACGACATCAGTTAAGTCAGCTATTTGCGCGGCTGGTGCGATTCCGAGAGCGATGGCAGTTGCGTAACATCCGGGATTTGCAACTCGTGACGCAGAAGCTATTTGAGCGCGGGCACCTGGCAATTCTGGCGCTCCATAAACCCATGAACCAGCGTGTGCGCCACCATAATATTTTTCCCAACTTGCTGCACTTTCAAGTCGGTAATCCGCTCCTAAATCAACGATCTTGATATTCGGACTTAAATGAAAAATCACTGATGCGCTCTCGCCATGAGGGAGTGCCAGAAAAATTAGCTCGCACTCTATAAAAGTATTTGGATTAAATGGAGAAAACTCTCGATCGGCGTATTGCGTTAAATGAGGATGGACGGATGTGATCTGCTCCCCCGCATTGGAGTGCGCGGAAATCGCGACCACTTCAAACTTTGGATGAGCACTCAGTAAACGAAGAAGCTCCCCGCCTGCATAACCACTTCCACCGATCACACCGATTTTCATCTCTCTAGATTAGCATAAATATGCACCTTTACGCATATTTATACATCTTAGGCTGTGCGCAGCGTGGCTCCTGTGGCTTTCACAGCAGAAGCAACTGCGCTCTCGCGCATCGCCGAAACTTCCGCCCCAGTTAGTGTTCGATCTACGGCACGGAAAGTCATCGCAAAAGCGAGAGAGACTTTCCCATCTCCGATTTTGTCGTAACGATCAAAGAGCGATATCGATTCAAGTAATTCGCCTGCCCCAGAACGTAGTGCGACCTCGAGTTCAAGAGCGCTAACTTTTTCATCGACTATAAGTGCAACATCCTGTACCGCCGCCGGCATAACGCCCACCCGAGTTGGCCGTACCAATGGAGAGTCAGGAAGAGCGCTCAACCCAACCGCGAAGGCAACGCTTCGCTCGGGAAGTCCGTACTTTGCGATAATTCGCGGATGAAGTTCACCGGCGTGCGCGACTGCTTTTCCAGCAACTACTATTTCAGCGCATCGACCCGGATGCCATGGAGCGAAATCTGATCGCTTGACCTCCCAGTCAAGATTTGAAAGCCGCAAAATATCCTGAGCTAAAGCAATCGCATCCTGCCAATTATATGAGCGAGCCTTACCCTGCCAATCCTCATTCTCAATCTTTCCAACTAGTAAACCTGCGACATGAAATGCTTGGACTGGAACGCTCTCATATATCTCGTTAATTAATTTCTGGCTAGGTCGCTTTCCTATTTCTGGGGAGACCGCACTAGTTAACACCTTCGAACCTCTGAAGATTGATCCCATCTCGAAAATCGCAAAGTCTTTTGCGCCACGACTTATATTTCGAGCCGCAACTTCGATCAATCCGGGAACTAAATGCACTCGCATCAGAGGAAACTCTTCCGACATTGGGTTTGCTATCCGATATGTCGCTGCACGTTCGCCAACGAATCCCATCTGATCGATCGTTTCCTGATTGGTAAAGGGAAAAGTTTGAACTTCTGCCAATCCTCTCGCTGCGAGCATGGCTGAGATGGCGCGACGACGTTTCTGAAAATGAGTGAGTGATGCGTGCTTTGGGCGCGGAGGAAGGATTGATGGAATCTTGTCGTAGCCAATCATGCGCGCTACTTCTTCAGCTAAATCTGCTGGAGTCTGCAAATCTGAACGCCACGATGGTGGGTCCACTACGAAGGTCGCTTCATCTACATCGCAACCAACCAACCGTAAATTTTTAGCAATTTCCTGCGGAGATATTTCCATCCCTAGTAGACGCGGAATATATTCAGGATCTAATTTTACTAACGGGGCATACTTTGGCTCACCGGCTGAGACCGTCGCGACATGCTGTGCCGAACTATTGGCAGTGAGTAACTGTACAAATCTAGCGGAGGCAAACTCCGCCAGTGATGGATCAACGCTTCGTTCTAACCGTCTAGATGCTTCCGATGAAAGTTTATGGCGACGTGAATTCTTGGCTATTGCGACTGGATCAAAACGAACAGCTTCCAGCGCAATTTCAGTTGTGGTTTCTGAAATCTCTGAAAACTGACCACCCATTGTTCCTGCTAGCGCTAATGGTTGCTGGTCATCCCAAACCATTAAATCCTCTGCGGAGAGCTGACGCACTTGGCCATCCAAAGTTGTAAAAGGTTGCGCCTTTCCAGCGCGCTTAATCGTTAAGCCTCCAGATATTTTTGCCTTATCGAAAGCGTGTAGTGGTTGCCCAAGTTCCAGCATTACATAATTGGTTACATCTACAACCAATGAAATTGAACGCATTCCCATTTTTTCGATCCGACGTCGCATCCATAGTGGAGTGCCGGCAACTGGATCGAAATTAGAGAGTGTGCGTAGATAGAAAACCGAAGCGGTTTCGGGGTCGGCAATACTTGCACCTACTCCAACTCCGCTTTCAGGAAACTTCAAATCGCGTAGCGCCTCTACTGGATCGGTAAAGGTGAGTCCTAATGAACCAGAGACTTCTCGAGCTATTCCGCGAATACTCAGCGCGTATCCACGATCAGGATTTACCGCTACATCAAAGACGATGTCATGAATCTCTAGAGCTTTTATTGCATCATCACCGATCTTTGCCTGTGCCTCCGAAAAAACCATTATTCCTGCGTGATCATCACCAAGCGCTAATTCACGAGATGAACAAATCATTCCATTAGAAGTTTTTCCATAGGTCTCACGAGCCGATATTTTGAAATCTCCTGGCAGAACAGCACCCGGTAGGGCAACAACCACGATGTCTCCAACAACGAAATTGGTGGCACCACAAACGATAAAACGAGTTTCCTTCTCACCACAATCTAAACCAACATATCGGATCGGTTTCTTATGCTCAAGTAACTCTTCAATTGATAATACTTTTCCGAAGGTAATCGGACCAGTTAACCCAGCACCCTCTTCAATAATATCTTCAACCTCAAAACCCACTCGAATTAATCCATCTGCTATTTCTTGTGCCGTGATTGATTTAGGGATCTCTACAAATTCTTTAATCCAAGATAAAGGTGCGCGCATTTAGAGACCAACTCCGAATTGACGTGTGAAACGCAGATCGCCTTCGACGATGTCGTGCATATCGGTGATGTTATGTCGGACCATTAACGTTCTTTCTAGGCCCATACCGAAGGCGAAGCCACTATAGATATCGGTATCTATCCCACAAGTCTGAAGCACTTTAGGATTTACCATTCCGCAACCGCCCCATTCAATCCATCGCCCATTGAAGAAGATATCTACTTCAGCGCTTGGCTCTGTGAATGGGAAATAAGATGGTCGCAATCGCGTGGTTACATCTGAACCAAACATTGCTTGCGCAAAATTATCAAGAGTTCCTTTTAGATGCGCCATAGTTATACCTTTATCAACGACTAAACCTTCTACCTGATGAAAGACCGGACTATGAGTGGCATCTAGTTCATCAGCCCGAAATGTTCGGCCCGGACAAATCATATAAATTGGTGGCTCTTGGGAGAGCATCGATCTAATCTGAACCGGTGAAGTCTGTGTTCGTAATACCATCCCCGATTCAATTGGTTCAATATAAAAAGTATCTTGCATAGTCCGTGCGGGATGATCAGCAGGAATATTTAAAGCATCAAAATTTAACCAACCAGATTCCAATTCTGGACCCTCTTCAACGGCGTAACCTTGTTCGATAAAAAAATCACTTATTTCATTCTTAATAATGCTGATTGGATGAAGTCCGCCGCGATGAGATCGATTTAGAGGCAAGGTAATGTCAACGATTTCTTCCAACAAGACCTTGGCGTCGCGAATCGCCTCCAGTTTTGAATTCGCGGTTTCCAAAGCAGCAGAAATTTCAGCCTTTGCTTCGCCAATGATTTTTCCAGCGTTCGCTTTTAACTCTGGCGCAAGGGCGCCCAGACCACGACTAGCAAGTGCGATTGGAGACTTGTCGCCTAGGTGAGCTAGGCGAGCAGCTTTTAAAGAATCTAGATCTTGGGCCTGAGTAAACGCCGACTTGGCAGCACTCACTAAAGGCGGAATCTCTTCTAAATTCATATCTGAATTCTAACCTGTCATCTTTGCTGGAGGCGGGATATTTGACTAAAGCGAAGTTAATTCAAACATCACAATAGAAGCAGCCGCAGAGAGATTTAGGCTCTCCGCATTTCCCGCCATCGGAATATGAACTGTTATTACATCATCTCCCATGACCGTATCGATACCCCGTGCTTCATTACCAAAGATGGCAATGCAATCACCAAGATTCTTCAATTCTCGTAAAGAAATTTTGCCATCAGATGTGAGAGCTAATTTTTTTAACGTAGGAAATTGTTCTGATATCTCAGCAAGTGTTACGCCAGTGAATAGTGGAATATGCCAGAGCGAACCTGCTGTTGCTCTAACAACTTTTGGCGAATACATATCAACGCTTCCCGGTGAGGCAAAAACAGCACCGATTCCCATAGCATCAGCGCTACGCAAGATTGTTCCCGCGTTTCCAGGGTCTTGTATCTCGTGAAGATAAATGAATTTTGTTGAACCGCTAAGTTTTAGGTCGTTTAATCGCTTCGCGTTTATCTGACAAATACTTAATATTCCTTGCGGTGTTATTGTTGATGACATCGCAGACATCACCGGCTCACTCACTAAAGTCACATCAAGGTGCGAGGTTTCTAAACCTGCCGTACTGAGTCGAACTTGACCACTCTCCGTCAAATAAAGGCTTTTAAGAAGTGGACCTGAGGTAGCGCTGAGCGCTTCGCGCGCACATTGCAAACCCTCTGCAACGAACTCACCGTGAGATGCTCGCTCTTTATTTCCTCTAGAAGAAATAAGAGCCTTCACTCGCGCGATATGCGGCGAGTGAAGGCTCTCTATCATTTACTTCTGATTCTAATCGTTGCTAATTAAGCACTGACGAGGTTTTTACGTGCAACATCAACTAGCGTCTTGAAAGTCGCTGGATCATTTGTTGCAATATCTGAAAGCACGCGACGATCGACTTCGACTCCACCAGCTTTTAAGCCTTGGATAAAGCGGTTGTACGTCATTCCATTTTCGCGAGCTGCGGCGTTAATGCGCTGGATCCAGAGTTGACGAAAATCACCCTTCTTATCTTTACGATCGTTAAAGGCATAAACCATTGAGTGCGTGACTTGTTCTTTTGCCTTTGTGAAAAGGCGTGAACGTTGTCCACGATATCCGCTGGCACGTTCAAGGGTTGTGCGACGCTTCTTAGCAGCGTGAACTCCACGTTTTACTCTCATTTAATTCACCCTCCTTATTTAAGACCAAGCATGCGCTTGGCTGTCATTGTGACGGTTGGCTTCGCTGACTGTTCGGTACTCAAACGACGAGTAACGCGAGATGACTTGCGCTCCAAAAGGTGGCGTTTGCCGGCACGCTCGTGCATGATCTTTCCAGTTCCGGTTACGCGAAAAGTCTTCTTCGCACCGCTGTGGGTCTTCATCTTTGGCATTTATCTTCTCCTGTACTTCGTCGTTGACACTACTAATTACTGCTCGGCTTGCGCCGCTTTCTCTTTAGCAGCTCGCGCCGCTTTCTGTTCTGCAACCGCTTCAGTTTTCTTCTTCGTCGGTCCGAGCACCATCGTCATATTTCGTCCCTCTTGTTTAGGGGCGAATTCAACAAAACCAATCTCTTTAATATCCTCTGCAAGACGTTGTAAGAGTTTGTAGCCGAGTTCTGGACGAGTTTGTTCACGTCCACGGAATTTCATCGTGATCTTTACCTTGTCGCCACCCTTTAGGAATTTCTCGATTGCGCTACGTTTTGTTTCGTAATCGTGATTTTCAATCTTCGGTGTCAATCGCACTTCCTTCACCACAATGTGGGTCTGGTTCTGACGCGCTTCACGAGCCTTTTGGGCAATTTCGTACTTGTACTTGCCAAAGTCCATGATCTTGCAAACAGGTGGATTAGCTTCTGGCGCAATCTCAACGAGATCTAAACCAATTTCATCAGCCATCTGTAGCGCTACTTCGATATCGACAACTCCAACTTGCTCTCCGGTGTGTCCGATGAGACGAATTTGGGGTGTGCGGATGCGGTCATTAATGCGCGGTTCAGTTGTGATTTGTTCTCCTTAGTTCGGTTACTACCTATTTGTTATTGATTTGTCGTAACTCGACGAATGTAACAAGGCTGCTCCGCAAAAATCGCGCACCGCTAAGGAAAGAAAAGAGCGCCCGCGGGCGATTTACTTTCGACGAACCATCTCGCAGAACGAGGTAGGTGGGAGCGGTGAGCTCCTCTTGCAGTAGCCAAGGCCACTGGTCTGAGTCGAACTTTACCTTTAAGCACCCATTGCGTGCAAACCGCCGTCTACATGAATGATTTCAGCGGTAGTTTTAGGAAACCAGTCTGAAAGTAGCGCTACAACCGCCTGGGCTGCTGGGACAGGATCTGTAATATCCCACGCTAGAGGTGATCGCTCATTCCACACTTTTTCAAATTCATCGAAACCCGGAATGGACTTTGCTGCCATTGTTCGAATTGGACCAGCCGCAACCAGATTGATTCGAATATTTTCTGCCCCTAAATCTCTCGCCAAATAACGAGAAGTTGATTCGAGAGCAGCCTTGGCTACACCCATCCAATCGTATTTTGGCCATGCGACAGTTGCATCAAAATCTAAAGCGACTACTGATCCACCATCTTTAAAGAGTGGTCGCGCCGCCATGGTCAATGATTTGAGTGAGTATGCAGATACTTGAACCGCAGTTGCTACATCTTCCCAAGAAGTATTTAGAAAATTTCCACCGAGTGCGGCAGCAGGTGCGAAACCAATTGAGTGAACTACACCATCTAGATGAGGAAGGTATTCTTTAATCCGAGATGGGAGCGCGTCAAGATGTTCTTGATTGGTTACATCTAATTCGATTATTGGAGCAGTCTGTGGCAATCTGGCAGAGATGCGAGTAGTCAAACTCATCGCTCGACCAAATGAAGATAGAACTACTTTTGCGCCTTGTTCTTGTGCAAGTTTTGCAATGTGAAAAGCGATCGATCCATCAGTTAACACACCAGTTACTAATATATTTTTTCCTTCAAGGATTCCCATTTAATGCCCCATTCCTAATCCGCCATCAACTGGAATTAAGGCCCCAGTAATATAACTTGCTGCAGGGGAAGCGATAAATGACACCACTCCCGCAATCTCTTGTGCCGAACAGAATCGACCCAAAGGCACCGAACCGGCTATTTCAGATCTGCGCTTCTGATCTAACGTTGCTGTCATATCAGTCTCAACAAAACCGGGGGCAATTACATTTGCGGTAATTCCACGCGAACCTAATTCACGGGCAAAGGATCTAGCCATCCCAAGCAGACCAGCTTTACTTGCTGAGTAGTTAACTTGCCCAGCAGCTCCAACTCCCCCAACAACTGAACCAATAAAAATCAACCGACCGCGTTTTAATTTGAGTAGACCTTTCGTGCTTCTACGCGCGACACGGAAAGCTCCGGTTAAATTCGCGTCAATGACATCTTCAAAATCAGCATCACTCATTCTTAAAACCAAACCATCTTTAGTTATTCCGGCATTGGCAACAATAATTTCAGGCTGACCCCACTTAGATTCAATCTCGGTGAAGGCCTGATCTACGCTCGCACTTGATGTCACATCCATCACAACCGCATCGAAGCCAGCTGGTGCAGAACCTGTCCGGTGAGTGATAACTACTTGATGTCCGGCGATCTGCAAAGCCTGAGCTATCGCTAAACCAATCCCTCTATTGCCACCCGTGACAAGTGCAATTGACTTCTCGCTCATCCCCAAAACTTACCTTGTTACTTACTGGTTTTGGGCTCGCGAGCCCATCACTCGCCGCATATTCTTACCCCATGGCAAGATTCCGAAAGAGCGTTGATAAGCCGAAGACGGTTTATGACATTACCGCCGCACCTGCATCGTTAGTTCGCGACCAAGCAGGCCGTCAGCGCCGCTACTTTATTTCTATGATGATTCGAACTGCTTGTTTTATTTTGACAGTTATTCTTCCCAGTCCTTATCGCTGGTTTGCTCTTGCTGGTGCAGTGACTCTTCCTTACATTGCAGTTGTTGTTGCAAACGCGGGTCGAGAGAGTTTCGCTCCGGGTGATTCACTTGTCAGCGATAAGGCTAAATCTCTCGAGTAAGGGCCATCTCACTAGAATAAGGCCCATGAGAGCTCGATCAGAAAAGAAAGAAAAACACTCTCTAATCAATTCGCTCGTTGCCTTACTTTTGATTGCTGCTTGCCTCTGGGCAAGTCAATGGCAATTTCAACGTGGAATCGATCGGCAAGATAGAAATCAATTGATTGCTGACCAGTTAACAAAGTCTCAACTCCCCCTTGTGCTGGTTTCAAAAAATCTCGGAAAATATGAATGGCGAACTGTTAGCACCTCAGGAACCTTTGATGAGACCAATCAAATACTTCTAAAAAATCGATATTTCGAAGGCGTATATGGATTTGAAGTTCTCACTCGCTTTACCGCTGATGATGGTCGAAGTTTTTGGGTTGATCGAGGTTGGGTAAAAGCAGGAAAAGATGCGCAGACTGCGCCAACTATTAGCGCTACCCCAGAAGGAAGATCAGAGATTACCGCTCGACTGCGCCTAGATCGCTCGCTTCCTCAAGGAGCATTCTTTGCACTTCCCGCTTCTGGAAGTGGATTAATTTCAAAACTGAACGCACAAGCGGATTCAACATCAGAAGGTTTCTACCTTGATCTACTCAGCGGATCTACACCCGAATTAACACCCGATGTTGCGGCACAAGTTCCTGAATTAAGCGACGGCCCACATTTGGCATACTCGTTGCAGTGGATTTTCTTCGCTGGTTTGATAGTTTACGGACGAATTCTAATTCGACGTGGTCAGATCTTGACGAGCAAAGAGCTCTGAGTAAAGTCCACCATTACGAACGAGTTCTTCATGTTTGCCACGTTCTAAAATCTGGCCATTTTCCAAAACAATAATCTGATTTGCCGCCATAACCGTACTTAAACGATGGGCAATGACAATGCTAGTTCTTCCCTGCAATGCACTTCCGAGCGCTTTTTGTACCAACTCCTCATTCTCAGAATCCAAATGTGCAGTAGCCTCATCGAGAATTACGATACTTGGTGATTTTAAAAGTAATCGTGCGATAGCTAGACGCTGCTTCTCTCCTCCGGATAAACGATGTCCACGCTCACCGACCATAGTTTCTAATCCATTTGGAAGAGACAAAACTAAATCCCAAATCTGAGCGGCTTGACATGCGCTCTGCATTTCTTCAATGGTTGCTTCTGGCCTGGCATATCGTAAATTTGCTGCGATTGAGTCATGGAAAAGATGCGAATCTTGCATTATGACACCAATGGAACTGCGAAGTGAATCAAGAGTGAGGTTTCTAATATCCTGATTATCGATTTCGATAACGCCAGAATTTACATCGTAGAGACGAGGTATCAGCGCGCTAATAGTTGTCTTTCCAGCACCGGACGGCCCCACTAGTGCCGTCACTGAACCTGCAGGGACTTCAAATGAAATTCCTTTAAGAATTTCTTCATTCTCTTTTAACTCTGCAACGCCACTTTTTTCAAGAGAGGCAAGTGAAATTTGCTGCGCACTTGGATATGTGAAGCGCACATTTTTAAAAGAGACGGTGGGCGTCATTGATTTAAGAGTCGATGGATTAGTTGTTTCTTTGACCATTGGTTCGAGATCTAATACTTCAAATACACGCTCAAATGAGACTAATGCGCCCATCACATCTACTCGTACAGTTGCCAGTGCCACAAGTGGTCCATATAGACGCGCCAGCAAGGTAGTTATCGCTATCAAACTTCCAACAGTTATGGATCCATCAATCGCTAACTGACCACCTATGCCATAAGCAATCGCGGTGGCTAGCGCTGCAATACTAATAAGAGCGATAAAGAAAAATGTGTTTAACATCGCCATTGAGATGCCCATATCAGCGACTTTGCGTGCTTTCTTCCTAAAGACTTTTGACTCTTCATCTAGATTTCCATAAAGCTTCACGAGTAGCGCACCAGATACATTGAAGCGCTCAGTCATTGTTGATGACATCTCGGCGTTGATTTCAAATGAATCACGGGTGTAACCCTGCAACTTTGCGCCTATCCATTTTGTTGGGGCAAGAAAAATTGGAAGAAGTAAAAGTGAGGCGACAGTTATCTGCCAACTTAACGCCAGCATGGTTCCAACCACAAGAATTAGCGTGAGAACGTTACTGATAATCCCCGAGAAGGTAGAGGTGAAGGCACGTTGAGCACCGATTACATCCGAGTTAATTCGTGAGATCAGTGCACCAGTCTGAGTTCGAGTAAAGAAAGCGATTGACTGCTCCTGCACATGACGAAAGACCTGTGCTCGCAAGTCATAAATCAGACCTTCACCAATTTTCGCTGAAATCCAACGAACGACAATATTTACAACCGCACTCACGATCGCCAGAACTGCCACTGCGATCGCCATCGTTGTTACCACTGAACGTTCCTTAGGGATTACGCCATTATCAATGAGCTCACGTAAAAGGAGTGGGGTTGCGATCGTAAGAACCGCATCTAAAACTAAACAAAGTAAAAAGAG
>Ga0209284_10003526_pt1 | contig 19164 bp, 12 predicted proteins | sample FRY03_FD_187211 | JGI IMG/M metagenome (GOLD analysis project Ga0209284, IMG submission 187211) | Freshwater microbial communities from Lake Fryxell liftoff mats and glacier meltwater in Antarctica - FRY-03 (SPAdes) (version 2) | ecosystem: Environmental > Aquatic > Freshwater > Ice > Glacier... | reverse complement strand
CAACAATAAAACATTGCTTGTTAAAGTAGGAATTTCTACTGCCGATGCAGAGGGCGCTCGCAAAAATCGTGAAACGGAAATCTCTGATTGGAATTTTGAAAAAGTAAAGTCGGATGCGCGTGCTACATGGAACAAAGAATTATCGAGAATTACGGTTTACGGAAAATCAGAGAAAGATAAAACGAATTTTTATACGTCGCTATATCATGCCATGATTGTCCCCAACATTATTTCGGATGTAGATGGCCGTTATAGAGGTCGTGATAATAATGTTCATAACGCTGAGGGCTATACGCATTATACTGTGTTTAGTCTTTGGGATACTTTTCGCGCAGCACATCCCCTCTATAATTTAATCGACAGAACGCGAAGTCTTGATTACATCAAAACACTTTTAGCACAGTATAAAGAAGGTGGTCGATTGCCGGTTTGGGAACTTGGCGGCAATGAAACAGATTGCATGATTGGTTATCATAGCGTTTCTTTGATTGCAGATGCATTGGTAAAAGGAGTGAGTGCCTTCGATACTTCATTGGCACTTGAAGCCATGAAGAAAAGTGCTACCTGGAATCATCTCGGACTTCCTGCATACATTCAAAATGGATATTTGGGTGTGGAAGATGAACATGAATCGGTTTCTAAAACTTTGGAGTATGCGTATGATGATTGGTGCATCTCAGAGGTAGCCGGCATGCTCGGAAGAAGTGATGATCAAAGAAATTATTTGCGTCGTGCTGCTTCATATCAAAATGTTTTCGATCCGCAAACCGGATTTATGCGCCCAAGACGTAATGGTGACTACATACCGAACTTCGATCCACGCGAAGTGAATAATCATTATACGGAAGCGAACTCTTGGCAATATTCGTTTTTTGTACCGCAAGATATTCCGGGACTCATCAAATTGATGGGAGGAGAACAACAAGCAGAAGCTAAACTTGATGGATTGTTTTCAGAGAGCAGCGCTACAACAGGTCGCACGCAAGCTGACATCACCGGACTCATCGGACAGTATGCACACGGCAATGAACCGAGTCATCACATGGCCTATTTGTACGATTATATTGGTAAGCCATTCAAGACTCAAAAATTAGTACGTACCATTATGGACAGTCTTTACAATAAAGGTCCGGAAGGATTACCCGGCAACGAAGACTGCGGACAAATGTCGGCATGGTATGTATGGAGCGCATTGGGATTTTATCCAGTCACTCCGGGAAGTCCTTATTATGCAATAGGGTCTCCGCTCTTCGATTCAGTTTCAATTTCATTGGAGAGTGGGAAGAACATGAAAATTGTTGCAAAAGGAAATTCACCAACGGCGGTGTATATACGTAGTATGTATGTTGATGGTATTTCGAAAGAAGACAATCTCATCACGCATGATGATTTTGTAAAATCAAACCGCATCGTCTTTGAGATGAGTAATGAGCCCAATTCAAGTAGAGGTACAGAACCGGAATTACGTGGTGCCATGGCTAAACCCTATTTCTATAGAGTACCTGCCATTAAATCGGAAGGAAGAATTTTTAAAGATAGCTTGCTTGTAAATATTGTTTCTCCCGATGGAGCCATGATGTTATATGGATATTTTCCGGGATTAATGATGATGGGAGAGATGTACAGAGGACCCTTCTACATCTATGAAAATACCACACTTTATGCTATGTCTATGGATCAAAAAGGAAAGAGTGGAATTACACAAGCCACGTTTTATAAATTGCCGCATGATCGTAACGTTGTTTTACATACACAACCGTCTCCACAATACTCTGCCGAAGGACCCATCTCCATGATTGATGGAATTCGTGGAAGTGAAAACTGGAGAAAAGGCGATTGGCATGGATACCAAAGTATGGATATGGATGTAGAAATTCAATTGGAAAAAGAACAAAAAATCTCCAGCGTCAGCACGGGATTCTTGCAGGACACGCGTTCATGGATTTTGATGCCTACTGAGATGCGTGTAGAAATATCATCTGACGGAAAAGGCTGGAAAGAAATTTCGAAAGTTTTAAATGAAGTTCCTGATACCAATTTAGTTGTGAATTTGCAAAATCTCACTGCAAGTTTTGCTCCCGTAAAAGCAAAGTATGTTCGAGTAAAAGCAAAGAATTACGGCGTGCTTCCTCCCTGGCATCAAGGTGCAGGATTCGATGCATTTATTTTTTGTGATGAGATCATCGTAAAATAATTCAAAAAAATACTAGAACATTAAATATTCAACATTTATTTATGATCAACCGCAGAAAATTTCTACGCAATTCAATTTTAACATCCGGAGCAATTTTGTTGACGAATAATTTGAAAGCGTCTTCCGTACCTAACACTGGCGGTCCTTTAGTCATCTCTACTTGGGTACCCAATGTCAAAGCGAATAAAGTTGCATGGGAAGTTTTAAAGCAAGGAGGTCGCGCAGTTGATGCAGTAGAAAAAGGCGTGATGGTTACCGAAGCCGACCCCGAAGATACAAGCGTAGGTTACGGCGGATTACCCGATCGCGAAGGACACGTTACCTTGGATGCATGCATCATGGATGAACATGGAGAATGCGGCGCGGTGATGTGTTTGGAAAATATAAAACATCCAATTGCTGTAGCGCGATTGGTCATGGAAAAAACTCCGCATGTGCAATTGATAGGAGAAGGTGCATTTCAATTCGCACTCAACAACGGTTTTAAAAAGGAAAATTTGTTAACGCCTTCTTCCGAAAAAATTTGGAAAGAATGGTTAGTAAAATCAAAATACGATCCGATGGACGCCATGAAATACATGAAAGAAAAGCGCGCTCCCGGATCAATTGACAATCACGATACCATCGGAATGCTCGCCATGGATCAATATGGAAATTTATCGGGCGCATGTTCCACGAGTGGAATGGCTTTTAAAATGAGTGGTAGGGTAGGTGATTCGCCCATCATCGGCGCAGGTTTATATGTCGACAATGAAGTAGGCGCCGCCACTTCTACAGGTGTGGGCGAAGAAGTAGTTCGCATTTGCGGATCACATACAGTAGTAGAGGCGATGCGCTATGGAAAATCACCAAAGGAAGCTTGCAAGTTAGCGGTTGAGCGTATGTACAAACTTCGTAAAAACAAAATCGACAACATGCAAATCGGATTCATTGCTGTAAACATTGCAGGAGAAATTGGCGCCTATGCTTTGCGTGATGGTTTTAATTTTACGTACCGACGTGGCGATGGAAAAGATGTCTTCGAGAATTCGGAGTTTTTATTGAAGTAAATTATTACATCGATTCCCTGAAGATGATTTTAGAATTAGCCACCTTTCATTTAGACTCCGTCAAGTTAGCTGAAAAGCTTGGCATCAAAAGATTGGAACTTTGTGAAAACTATTCTCAAGGTGGAGTAACACCAAGTGTTGAGTTTTTCAAGAAGGCAAAGGCAATTTATTCTGGAAAAATATTTGTAATGATTCGCCCACGTTCGGGAGATTTTATTTTTTCAGATGAGGAATTTGAAGTCATGTTAAATAGTGTTCGTGAATACAAACAACTAGATGTCGATGGATTTGTTTCCGGATTTTTAAGGAAGGATCACAGCATCCACCTAAATCAATTAGCGAAATTTGCCGAGGCTTGTTTTCCCAATCCATTTACATTTCATCGCGCATTTGATTTAATTCCCGATTGGAAGTTTGCTATGGATCTCTTGATAAATTTAGGTTGCAAACGCATACTCAGTTCAGGCAATGCCAACACTGCCATCGAAGGTCTAACTCGCTTAAAAGAAATGAAAGCTTATGCCAACGACAAATTAATCATCCTCCCAGGCGGTGGAATTCGTTCCTCGAATATAATTGAGTTAATGCATGAATTACATCCAACCGAAATACATACTGCAGCCATTGTAAATTTTTCTGACAGGAAAGAGGTGGCGGATGAGGTGGAGTTGAGGGGGGTTATGAAAATGATGAGCGAATAAAGTAGGATTTTAATCTCACGAAAATTCTTTTCTATTTTAAATGTTCCGTATACTCATCAGTTTATACTTTTTGTAATAGGGCTTGAAAGAATGAAAACTATTTGCTTTTTATTATTCATTCAGCTTTTACACTAATATGAAAAAACGCTTTTTACACCAAATTCATAGAAGTGTTAAATAACTTTTGCAACGCTTTAGCGAATGGTATTTCATTCTATACAAGCTAAAATTGCACCTAGTGTATGGTTTACTACGCAGAAAGCATTTTTTTATGTAAAATTGTGCTTATATTTGTATGAATAATTACGCATTAATACATAAAAAGTTCACTAATGACTGATTTATCATTCACAAAATGGTCCTCAATGAGCGATAAAGCTTTAGCAGAGCATATCGCTGCCTTTATCAAATACCATCGCATGGAGCAAGATAAAACGCAAGAGGAATTGGCATCCGCAGCCGGTATTAGTCGCTCTACTCTAAGCCTTTTGGAGCGAGGCGAAACCGTTACGGTAGCCACACTCATACAGGTATTGCGTGTTCTGGATCAGCTGCAAGTGATGCAAGCTTTTGTTGTGGATGAAAGCATAAGTCCTTTGGCCTTGGCGAAACATCAAAAGGAAAAAAGAAAACGTGCCGGCGGAAAAAAAGAAAATAAATCCGAAAAAAGCGATTGGTAAAAAATGAATATAGCTGAAATAAAAATTTGGGACAAGTTAGTAGGTGCGGTAGCTTGGAACGCAAGTACGGGTCATGCCACGTTCGAATACGACGCTAAATTCAAACGACTAGCTTGGGATTTGGCGCCATTGAAAATGCCGGTATCCATTACAAAAAGTAAATTTGATTTTCCGGAACTCAGAAAAGATAAAAATTCGGAATACGACACCTTCAAAGGACTTCCCGGTTTATTAGCAGATGTTCTGCCTGATAAATACGGAAATCAACTTATCAATATGTATTTGGCCCAGCAAGGTCGGCCGCAAGAAAGTATGAACCCGGTAGAAATGCTTTGCTTCATCGGTACACGTGGTATGGGAGCTTTAGAATTTGAGCCCACAGTTTTGAAGGAAAATAAACGCGCATTTTCTATAGTGTTAAACGACTTGATTAGCATCGCTCAAAAAATATTGAACCAACGAGAAAAATTTGTTGGCAACCTAAACAAAGAAGAAGAACAAGCTGTATTGGAAATTCTGAAGATTGGAACATCAGCCGGTGGGGCAAGACCAAAAGCTGTTATTGCATGGAATGAAAAAACAGACGAAATAAAATCAGGTCAAACAAAAGCGCCAAAAGGATTTGAACACTGGCTCATCAAACTGGATGCAGTAAGCAATGTGCAATTAGGAGAAAGTACAGGTTTTGGACGTGTTGAAATGGCTTATTACAATATGGCTACAGCTTGTGGTATCGATATGATGCCCTCACGACTTTACGAAGAGAACGGTCGAGCCCACTTTATAACAAAACGTTTTGATCGTGCAGGCAGTGAAACAAAGCACCATGTTCAAACCTTCTGTGCCATGAAACATTTTGATTTCAATTCGGTAAATAGTTTCAGCTACGAACAACTTTTTCAATGCATGCGTGAACTTAAACTAAGCTATGCTGATGCGGAGCAAATGTTTCGTAGAATGGTGTTCAACGTAATTGCCCGCAACTGTGATGACCATACCAAAAACTTTTCCTTTCGATTAAAGCAAGAAGCTAATTGGGAATTAGCTCCCGCCTACGATGTATGCCATGCCTATCGACCAGGCAGTGAGTGGGTGAGTCAGCACGCCTTAAGCATCAATGGAAAACGAAAAAATATTACAAAGGAAGATTTGCAACTAATAGGATCATCTATAAAATGTAAAAAGGCCAACGAAATAATAAACGAAATAAATGATCAAGTAAATACTTGGCAAAAATATGCTAAAGAAGTAAACGTAACACCTGCCTTACGAAATAGCATTGCTAAAACTTTATTAAACCTTAAATGATTTTGTAAAGAAAAAGCAAATTGCATTTTATAGAAATTTTTTTTCGGAATTGCTAAAAAATGATATTTCCCGGTCTTCGCCGCTGAGTTTCCTATGGTCGCGCAAAATTTTGCTCGGAAAAAATATCTTTTGCGCACTTTGCTCCTTAGCGGCCGATAGCTATCGGCCTTTGCGAGAAATAGAAATTCATGTGCTTCAGAATATTTTTTTGGAGGACGATATTTTAGTGTGCCTCCACAAAACATCCTTTTCTATTTCCTAAAGGGTTGTAAATTACCTGTACGAATTTTAGAATTTTTTTCTGTGTCGATTCAGGATTGTGCTGATGGAATTTCTTCCTCAAAAATAATCTATTACTAACTATGAATATAAAGTATACTTCCAGGCGTTAAAATCTCCAAAGCTTTTTTCATTTCTTCCCGCGGTAAGGCCGGACAACCATAACTTCTTCCGCAGCGACCGTTGGCTTCGATGAATGCTTCGCTAACATAATCCGCTCCGTGCATGATGATTTCACGATCGCGGGCTCTGTCGTTGATGCCTTTTTGTAAACCTTCCAAGGCGAAGGAGGTGCCGTGCTTGGGCGATTCAAAAGTTTCGCCGATCATTAAGAATCCTTTGCTGCTCATGTGTGATGACATGGTGTTCGAAAATTTATGCGCATAATTATCTCCCGAGTTTTTCCCGTGCGCTACCCAAGTTTGCAAAACGATTTCTTTTTTATTTAAATCGATGATGTAAAATCTTTGTTGTTCCGATCCTTGCGATAAATCGGCGATGGCTAAATATTCTGCTTGTGGATTAAATTTCTGTACACCAGCGTATGCTTCTTGAAAAACACTTTGGTTGATGCAATGGTCAAGATGGCTGTAAATAACATCTACCGGACTCATGGCTTTCTCAATCACTGGTGAGATAGGTTTCGCTTCAACCAACACATCCCATCGCTAAAAGGATTGTATGTAAAGAAAGAAGTTGATGAAGAGTAGAATCATTTAATGCTTTAGATGGTTTGGGGTTTTCGCATTGTACAACGCAACAATAGAAGGAAATATTCTATCAGCCAACTAATATACGTTAAAATCTATGTGTAGATACCTGCTTAGGGATGAAAACTCCTAATTTTCTTGCAGATATGGGGTATTTAATGGTATTTTAATTTTTAAAAGGGGTTCCTTGTTAAAGGAAAGGCAAAGTGATGATCCTTGAAGAATGATGTTTTTTTGAACACGAATAAATTCGATTTAGCGGATTTTCGCCTATTTATAAAGAGCGAAGAGCAATTCGCCAATCAAAAAGGGCAAACGACAAACGACAAACGACTCCCTTCGATTTCGCTCAGAGAACTTCATCAATTTTCAAATTAATCAATATTCTCTTCGTTCGATGGCGGACCAACACTACATCTTAATTTGATAGGCAATAAGTCTGTCGCTGAATTCTCTTTTATTAATGGGGGTTCTTCTATACCTATTTCAAATCATCATTTAATGCCCATACGTTATAGGAACTTGAAGGATGCAACGTTCAGTTAGTATTTCTCGTCTTTTATTGTATAATGATCTGCTTATTGAATGACTGTATTTGTCATTTTGTAATTATTTCATTTTTTAAAATAGTAGATTCATTCCTAGATATAAAATTAAATTTTAATGAAACGCTATACGCAAAATGAAACAACTCGAAATGGTAGAAATTTAAGTTGTAAGTTTAAATTCGTACTGGTGCTAACTTTTTTTAGTTTTCAGTCTTTAACAAACCAGTTATTGGCTTCCGACTATTATTGGGTAAATGGTACGGGTAAGTGGAGTGAATTTTATATGCATTGGGCAACAAGTTCAGGTGGATCTGTTTTTCATACACAAGTGCCAACTCTAAATGATAATGTTTTTTTTGATGTGAATTCTTTTACTTCTAATTTTGATACGTTAAACATAGACATCGATAATGTTTTTTGTAATACGATGGATTGGTCCCTTGTGTTAAACAACCCAGTGATCAGTTCTAGTAGTGACAATATTTCTGCTTCTCCATTTATCTCGATATACGGATCCTTAGTTTTGAATCCTCTCATACATTGGAATTTGTTTGCGTTATTTGTTTTTGAATCTAATCAATTAGGTAATACTATTAATTCAGCCGGCCTAGATCTAGCTAGTGGTAATAATGCTGCCGGATTTCAATTTAATGGCGCCGGATCGTGGGAATTAATGAACGATTTAAAGTTGTTTGGGGTTACTCTTAATAACGGAACATTTATTTCCAATGATTATACATTATTTTCAGACATGTATATAACACAAAATCAAATCTTGATTTTCCCGCATTGTATTTGGGAACTTCCACAGTTTACGGTAACATTAGAATCGATGGTTCTAATGTGATGGTAGATGCCGATAGCGCATTAATTATTGCAGACAATTTTAATGTGAATTCTCCGGTCCATTTCGATACAATAATTTGTAATAATAATTTTTATTGCAATGGAGCTATCATAAATAAATTAAATTGCAATCAAATGGCTGGCGATAGTAATCTGATTCATGAAATTGAATTTCTCTCTGATACGTTTTGTTCATCTTTTCCAAGCTATTGTAATTATATTTACGGTGATGGGAATATATTTGAAAAAGCAAATATTCATTCTTATTATTTTGATATAAACGGGAATAATTCTTTTGACTCACTTATATTTTCAAACATCGGCCAACAAATTACTTTGCACGGCGATACTATTCTCATCAATGATGAATTAAGTTTTACTAATTCCTGCAGTCAATGGACCAGTTTCATTTCAAAAGAAGGAACTGCTTTGGTTTCTCTGCCAAGCTCTACTTCGCCATTGGATAATTTTTATTTGCAGAATGTTTCAAATGGTGCGGGAGTTGGAATAACATTAAATAGTAGCATTGACGGTGGAGGAAATACTGGCTGGATATTTAATCAACCACCAACAAGAACACTTTTTTGGGTGGGTGGTTCCGGCAATTGGTCAGATCCTATACATTGGTCTACTTCTAGCGGAAGTGTAGGAGGAAATTGTATCCCCACTAAATATGATAGTTTATTTTTTGATGGAAATTCCTTTTTAAATATAGGAGACACTCTTGTTTTTGATTTGGCCTTTTCTTATAGCCGATATTTCAATGCAATTGCAGTGTTGAACAGCCCCACATTTATTGAGAAGTCAAGTAATTTTCAGTTGAATGTAGATGGAACAATTGTTTTCAGTCCGAACATGTATTGGAATGATGGGCCGGATGTAAATTTGTATTCTCAAATTATTGGGAATTCTATTCAAACATCTGGTGTATTTCTAGGATCGCAAGTATCAATAATTGGATCAGGTACATGGAATATTCTTTCGAATCTAGATGTAAAGAATTTATTGCTTTTAGGAGGTACGATGAATACAAATAATTTTAATGTTTCAGGTGATATTTCAACAAATTTAAACTCCAATGGAGTAACAGTTAATTTTGGAACTTCTTTTGTGAGTGGAAATAATTTTCAATTACTTTCCGGTGCTAATGTTGTTTTAAATGCCGATAGTGCCTCGTTTATTTTTATTGATGGATTTGTTTCTTCAAAGGGAGTTAATTTTTCTCGTGTCAAAGCCGGATACATTTATAGTGATTCTTGTACATTTAAAAATGCAACTTGTTATTCATTTTACGGCTCGAACAGTATTGTTGATGTCATGGATTCTGTGAGTTATCTAGACGGAGCGAACTCGCTTTGTAAAAAAGTTGAAATTTCGAGTGAAAATTTATCTGTAAGTGGCACAAGTCTTTTGATCGATTCACTGCTGTTTATGAAACCGGGGATCAATGTTAGCTTAAGTTCAAACACTCAATTAAGAGTGAATATGTACTTTAACCTAAATGGATCATGTGGTGATTTTGCTTCTATGGTATGTTATTTTGGGAATGCCTTTTTTATCTACTCAGGTGGCAATTTTGTTGTGGATTATATCAAATTGCAAAATGTCATTGCAGTAGGACCTAGTACCTATACGGCAAATAATTGTATTGATTTAGGTTCAAATAGTAATTGGATGATAAATGTAATTCCTCCTAGATCTTTATTTTGGGTTGGAGGAAGTGGAAGTTGGTGGGATTTTAATCACTGGTCATTAACGAGCGGTGGAATAGGTGGAGCATGCGTACCTAATTATTCCGATGATGTATTCTTTGATGTTAATTCTTTTTTATCTACTGCTGACACTGTCTATACAGGTGATGAGGAAATTCAAATCAATACCCTGGACGCAAGAGGAGTTTTAAATTTCCCAACACTTTTATTTCAAAGTAATATTCTCAAAGTATACGGCTCTTTTTACTTAGGAGCTAATATGAATTTAATAATGAACGCTGTTCTTGGTTTTGTTTCAAACACTAGAGGAAATATCATTCAAACGAATGGAACTCCTTTGTCCGGAACGTTTCAGAGTACAAGAGTTTATTTTTCGGGAATTGGGAGTTGGGAATTGGCAAGCGATTTAGTGACGGATATGCTTTATCATGAAAAAGGAATATTTAGGACAAATAATTTTGCAATTACAGCACTTGAGTATGATCCTAGATGGAATATTAATCAAGATGATAGTTTGTTTCTAGGAACGTCAATTTTGAATATTGACAGAGTAGATTTTAGTAGGCCTGATATGTATGTAGATGCAGATAGTTGTACTTTTATTTCTAAGAATTTTCTTGCTTCAGGAAGTAGTATGAATTTTAATGAGGTTTTTTCTGATTATATTTATACGAGCAATTGTAGTTTTAAATTCGTGCAATGCGAGACCTTTGCCGGTGGATTTAATTATGTTGAGAAGGTGAATTTTATAAATAGCGCTACTACAGGAGGATCAAATTATTTTGATAAGATTATTCTTACAACAAATCTGAATGTTTATGGCTATTGCAATACCGATACTTTAATTCTGAATAATCCCGGACAAACAATTCTTTTTTATCCTAATTCCCAATTAAATGTTAGCAATTATTTGCAAATTCAATCAAGCCCCAATACACCAACAACACTCCGTGGTGCAAATGGAAAAATTGGTAAAGTGAAACTTCTTATTGATACGCTTTGCACAGATCACCTTATTTTACAAAATGTTGAGGCAATAGGTCCGGGTATTTTTTATGCAGGATCAAATTCTATAGACAAAGGGAATAATGTTGGATGGATTTTTAGCAGCTGCACCATCGATTCCTCAACGGTTTGGCCCGGTGATGCTAATGCTGATTTAATTGCAGATAATGTGGATTATTTAGCCATTGGTATTACAAATGGATTTACTGGGAACGTGAGACCAAATGCTTCGCTGCTTTGGCTTCCACAACCTTGTTTAGATTGGAATTATCAATTTGTTAGCGGTGGAAATTATAACAATAGCGATTGTGATGGAAATGGAATCGTGAATAGTAATGACACATTGGCTATTGTTGCTAATTATGGATTGACACACCCTTTGCGTATGCCAAGTAGTGATCAGTCTAGTGATATTGGTGTTCCTTTAACATTCGATATGCCAAGCGTCAGTTTAGTGCCCGGTTCAAATGTAAATATTCCGATAGAATTAGGTACATCACTTTTTCCATCAAATAATATTTATGGTATTGCTTTTACTGTAAATTACGATCCGGCGTTTGTACAAGCTGGATCTATGCAAATAGATATTGCGAACTCTTGGCTGGGCGATGGAAGTAATAGTATTTATATTGGTAAGGATAATTTTGCAAATGGACAATTTGATGTGGGTTTTGTTCGAATGGATCATCAAAATATTTCGGGGATCGGAATGATAGCAACACTTTCTTTTACGGTAGCGAATGCTTCTTCTGGTTTACTTAATTTGTCATTCAGTAAAGTTGTAGCAATAGACAAAAACGAGTATTCGATACCTATCTTAGCTGTTTCTTCATCCATTTTTACTCCTGTCATTGAAAACGTGCCCATCGTGCAATCAGTTACCGTCTTTCCTAATCCGGCACGTAATTATTTAGTTGTTTCAAGTCCATTTGTAAACATTCTTCAAATAACTTGTTTTGATTTTATCGGAAATACAATGTTTTCAATAAAAGGTAATGGTGAATATCTTGAATTGTCAACGCAATCCTTAAGTGAAGGAATTTATGTTTTGAAAATAGAAACGTTAATGGGGGTTATAAACAAAAAGCTTATTATTCGGAATTAGTTGAATTTGCTCATTCCCGATTGATAATGATATTGCTATTTGATAAATTCTTATTTGTAAAACGAAACGAAAAAATTAGGAAGTAAATAAATTTCATTTCGAACCATTTCTTTTTGAAGCAGACCGTCGTTGTGGCCTCAAAGTATTGGTTATTGTATTAAATATTGTTAATTTTTGAAGATGTTCTCTAAAATTTAGAAGAGTCGGTATATAGTTGTTCGGACTGAGAAATTAAACTTCCTTTCTTCAGGCTTAGTGACCACCAATTTGCCAACTCGCCAATCAACTAATTTTCTAATCTTCAAATAATTCCATCTTCAAATTAACTAGAAGCCGGCTTTTTTCTTCCCGAGAATTTCTTGCCTGAGTGATGCGACTTCGTAGCTACTCTCAAATCCGGCGATATACCAATATGTTCGGGTATAGGCGATGGCGTTAGTGTTTTGCCGATGAGTTTTTCGATGCGTTGAAAGCGACGATAGTCGTTGCTCGTGATGAGCGTAATGGCTACACCCGATTCATCGGCTCTGGCGGTTCTTCCGATGCGATGGATGTAATCTTCCGGATCGTGTGGTGCATCGTAATTAACGACTAAACTCACTCCTTCCACATCAATTCCTCTCGATAAAACATCGGTGCCTACTAATACTTTTACTTTCCCACTTTTAAAATTGCGCATTAATTCTTCTCTTTCACTTTGGTTAAGATCGGAATGGAAGGCAGAAGTTTTTAATCCTGCTTTTCTTAATTCAGAATTTAGTTTCTTGGTATTTTCTTTCGAAGATGAAAAAATAATGACCGATTGATATTCCGGATTTTTTAAAATGTCGATAATCATGGGTACTTTTTGATCCATGTTAACGAAATAAAATTCTTGTCGAATTTTTTCTGCAGGTTGTGAAAGTGCTAAACTAATTTCTTTTGGATTTCTTAGAATTTTTTCTGCAATGGTGCGTATGCGTGGTGGCATCGTAGCAGAGAACATCAGTGTTTGATGATTGGGCGGCAACATAGAAATGATTTTTAAAATATCATCGTAAAAACCCATGTCGAGCATGCGATCGGCTTCGTCTAAAATCAAATGTTGTAAATGACTGAAATCAATATCACCACCTGCAAGTAAAGAAAGCAATCGGCCGGGCGTTGCAATGATCATGTCGGCACCTTCTCTCAATGCACGCTTTTGCTGTTCCCAAATCATACCATCTCCACCACCATAAACAGGAATAGAACTTACCTGTAAAAAATAGCTGAAGCCTTCAATTTGCTGATCGATTTGTTGAGCCAATTCACGCGTAGGCGCAATGATGAGCGTATTCAAATGACTGTGATCGGAACGCGCAATGCGATCGAGGACAGGCAATACATAGGCAGCCGTTTTGCCAGTACCTGTTTGTGCACAGGCAATCAAATCATGTCCTGCAAGAATAAGTGGAATGGCTTGTTCTTGAATGGGAGTTGGCTGGTCAAAGCGCATGGCGTCAAGGCCTTCCTGAAGCTCAGCGACGAATTTAAAGTCTTGAAATGTCAATTTATTTGTATAAGGTATCCAAAGATACAAATAATCAAGGCATCTCTAGTTCTATTTATGCATCAAGAAGATAAGAAGCTTATCGAAGTAAAACTACGGTGCCTGATTTAACAATTGATTTTGATGTTTTACCCTTTAAGATGGGAGTGTATTCTACACGATACGCATAAACGTCGGACTTGGCCTCCATACTTTTATAAAACCCATCCCAAGCTGCATCTACATTTTTACTTGAATAGATTTCCTGACCCCAGCGATTAAAAATGGAAAGTTGAAATTTCGCCAGATCACAATAATAATAAGCACGGAAATAATCATTCTTCAAATCGGAATTCGGTGTAAAGGCGTTGGGTAAATACAAATCACATTCGCATTTTGATTCTGAAATTTGAAGCGTATCACTCGTTACACATCCATTATCAAAAATGAAATTCAAAATATAAGTTCCGGGAATATCAACAAAGAGCGTTGCTGTTGTATCGCCCGTATTCCATGAATGAATACACGTTGTGCAATTTTCATCACCAATCGTCAAAGAGTCATTTTCACAAAGTGCATCATCCGAACCTAAGTCAACTGGAAAAGTATTGATCACGGTAACAAGAATAGAATCTGTTAAAATAAATTCATTGCAATCATCTGTAACTGTTAAGATATAATTTCCGGGTGTATTTACTGAGATTGTTGCAAGGGTATCGCCTGTCGACCACAAATAATTTTTAAAAGTGAATGGTAGTTTGTTTTCCAACGTGACAGAGGAGCCTTCACAAATTATCGTATCATTTCCCAACTCAAGAAATTTGGCAGGACTACATTCGGCATTTACATTCACCAAAAAACTATCCACTGGCATCGTCTCTGTGAAAGATGAAAAGTTAGCATTACTAGCATTCGTGACTTCAGGAGTTATGGTATAAAGATATGGACTGATCACACTTGCAGGGGGACTCAAATCACATCCACTTTTATAGTCAGTATCAAGTCGTGCAAAAAATAAATTTCCCGAATTACTCAACCCACCAATAATCGGAGTTTGATCGGGAAGGAAATTCAAACTCGTGCCATGCATACCCAAAGAATTGTCGATTGTATTTTCTTTAATAAGATTAAAATCTTTATCCAGTTCAATAATTTTTGTTGTTAAACCGGCTCTAAAAACAGCCGCAATGTTACCATTGGGGTGATTACGTAATGCAGGAGGATTTCCGCTCATATTAATCCTCTTCGCATCCGGCCATATCTGATTGCCTAGTTTGTCAATTTTAAAAAATAACATTTCACCTCCTCCGTCAGCGTAAGCAGAGCAGATGTAACCATCGCTTACTTCGACGGGAGCGAGATAATAATAAGAAAGAGAATTGATGCGAACCGACCAAGACACATTTCCTGAGGCATTCGTTTTAATTAAAACATCTCCGGTTCTTAATAATAATCCGCCATCAGAAGTTGTAATTGCTCCTCCCCAAATTCCGCCATGGTCGTAAAATTTTGTCCATTGAACGCTGCCGGCAGCATTCAATTTAATCAACACATTGTAAACAGGGCTTGTTGAAATATGAGAAACATTTCCATAGATAAAAATATTTCCGCTATTATCTTCCAACAAGGAATAACTGTAATGGTTAAAATCGGAATCACCGTAAGAGTTATTCCAAATCACATTTCCATTTGGGTCCAAACGTGTTACCAAAGTAATGTCAACGCCGTTTTTCTCGATTCGATTCATAATGGCAAAATCGCCATTATTTAATCTAATGAAATCATTTAAACCGAAAATAATTTGAGTGTTGGTATATTTTTTCCCCCAAATAAATTCGCCGCAATTATTGAATTTGCTAAGTTTTAAAGAGTCGTAAGAAAAAATTACCCAACCATCATTACCGCTAGGGTAAATACGTGATGGGATTCCGGACTTCACATCCGTTGATTTGATAAAAGGATCTTGAGCCCAGCTATAAGCTATTGAAAGGAAAAATAAATAAAAAACCAAATACGTTTTCATTTTTTTGATCTTTAGTGTTTGCTCCGAATTTTTTAAAATTAAAATATAAATGAGTAGGCTAAGTTACAACAATTAGCCTACTCAAAAAATATTTTCAAGACCTTTAGAATGCTTTATAGGCCTGCATTGTAAATTACAATGAAAATTTTACATCTTTATTACGATTGCATCTAAAAGTATAAGGGAATATAGATAGAAATATGAGGGTGTGCAGATTAAATTTAAAATTGGGGTTTTTAAAAGTAATGAAGTAGAACAAGGTGTTAAAAAAAAGTGAGTCCGACGATTTTCGCCGGACTCTCTTTTATTTTATTAAAAACTATTTGGTAAGTAACAATGATTTTGTAGAAACGTTCTTGCCATCTACCATCAATGAATAGGTGTATTGTCCTGCTGCGAATTCATTTGCATTCAGCAGAATTTGTCCGATACCTTTTCCTTTCAATACATATTCGTTTACGACAACTCCGGAAGTAGAAGTAATTAATAAGCGAGCATTTTTAAAATTTTCGGGTAAGAAATATTTGATTGTCGTTGATTGATTAAATGGATTTGGAGAATTTTGTTCAAGGCTAGCCACTTCTAAGTTTTTTGCGATCTTCTCGGCGCTCGATGAAATATTCAATGCTTCTTCAATGGCTATTAATTTATTTTCAAGTACATTCAATTTTGAAGTGAGCGTTGCAATGTCTGCATCTTTAGCAGCAATTTGACTTTGTTGCTCTTGAATGGCAGCAGTTAATACCGGAATCATTCCCATGTAATTTACTACTTTAATAGAGGCAGATTGGCTAATCAAAGCTCCTGTTTTAGGATCTTTTTTCTCTGGCAATGTTACGTCTTGAACTAAATTTGGAAATTGCTCTTGTAAATTCGCAGCCATAAATCCGGTTTGCAAATCAGAAGGCAAATAGAGATTAGGGTATTCTGAAGTGCGGAAATTATAAGTTGCTGTTTCTAATTTATTCAGTTTGCTGATGACCGATCCCAGCGGTTGAACATTACTTTTTAGTCTTGCATCAGAAGGAGTATAATATCTCCATGCTAAAACGTTTCCTTGAAAGTATCCGGCAAAATCTACTGGACTAGTTGCAGTAGAGGAATCCGTTGCAATGCCCCAGATGGAAATGTTTTGAGTTGCTGATTGTGAAATTCCGAAGATAGCATTGCCTACATTTCCTCCTGAGGTTTGTCCCCACACACCTGTTGGATCAACTGCTGCTCCGGGAGTGTATCCACTAAATCCAAGTACTCCTATATTGCCATCGCCTTCAACACCAATTCCGTTTCCGAATCCATTTATACCAATAAAATTAGCGTTTGCAGAAATACCAATACCACCTGTATCGCTGGTGATAGAATTTACTTTAAGTCCAATAACATCCAGAGGGCCTGTATATTTTCCTAGTATATTCACAATGGGATCTACGGTAGAAGCTGTCCCCAAAATATCAAGTCGGGAAACAGGGGAAGCAGTTCCGATACCCACTTTTCCGGTATTCGTTATGGTCATTCTTACTGCGTTGTTCGTTCTAATTTTAAAGGATTTAGAATCCGTTGTTCCAATAAAATTTGTAGACGGATTCGTCCCTGCATTCCCGGTCAATGACCATGACTGAGAAAAAGATACTTTAGGGAAAGCAATACATAGCATTGCTAATCCACACACTAAATTCAATGTTTTCATTTGATTTGGATTTTAGATTTAAGTACCAAATTAGCAAAAGGAAGATAGCTACCAAATTTTGTTGAAAAAATTCATTAAAATCTTCTCGGTTGCAGATCGGTCCAAGTCTACGGCCTTATAAAATTTGACTTTACAATTGTCTTGTTCGCTCTTGTTCGACTTATATGGAGGAAGCAGGAGAGGAGAGATTTAAACCCCCTTCTCCTTCTTCATTTACCATAATGAGTTAAGAAATCAAATTGATCCCGAATAATAGGGGATTAACACCACATTACTAAAAAAACTGAAGAAAACGCATGATATCTATCTATGAGCGATCATTTTACCATCACCTTAGCACAGTAAAAGGGTGGTGGTTGGATTGCTAGCGTTGTTTTCTCGATTGTAGTTAAAGTATAAATAATCTATACCTTTTTTCTTGATGTGAAGAACAGACAATAAGTTTTAAGAAGAATATTAAAGACTATACTGTGTATGGCAGCTTTCTGTTTGAAACTGTATCATTATTTCACCTTAAAAAATCAACTCCAAAATAAAGATTATTTTAGCTGTTTGTTTGATATAATTTTTGTGGGAATTTATTATTACTTTATTGAATTACTGTTTCTGAGACTTTCAAAGAAAGTTATGTATTGAGTAATTACCCATCAATTAGAAAGAATAAAAATCGAATTTTGATTTAGGTCGCAAAGGATGTTAATGTCGATATCTAATCGCAAAAGCGATAATTCCAAAATATAATTGTGTAATATTGCTCACTCCAATTATAATGATGAATCTAGAAGAACAATTAAAGGCAAGAAGTGACAATAGCTGCGAGCTTTGTGGATCAACGAAGCAATTAAACGTATATGGAATTCCTCCTATGGGTGGAGCTACTGCAGACAAAAATGCTTACATCTGTGAAAAGTGTTTAAAGCAACTAGAAAAGAAAGAAGAGCTAGATAGCAATCACTGGACCTGTTTAAACGCTAGTATGTGGAGCGAAGTCGCGGCAGTGCAAGTCATAGCTTGGCGTATGTTAAATCGTTTGAAGAATGAAACATGGGCAGCAGATGCGCTAGATATGATTTACCTTGATGATGATAATTTAGCGTGGGCCAAAGAATCAAACGACCATCTTGATAAAGGAGATAACGATATGCATCGCGATTGCAATGGAGCATTGTTGCAAAATGGCGATTCAATAACACTTATTAAAACATTAGAAGTAAAAGGTTCACAAATTTCAGCGAAGATTGGAACGGTTGTGAAAAATATTAAAATAGTTTCAGATAATACAGAACATATTGAAGGTAAAATTGAAGGACAACAGATAGTGATCTTGACGAAATTTGTAAGAAAGGTAATTTAGTTAAAAGCCTTTTGCTTGTTGAAAATTTATTTTGAGTAAAGCGATTTACGGCTGATTTGATTCTTTATTTTTTGCAAGTAAGGAAAGTTGTTTTGAAATGAACTTATGATTCAGATGAATGGCGATTAACCTTTATCATCGCTAGTTCAAAACTTTTAGACAAGTCTAATTATTTGAATGCAGATCGGTTTTTCGATATCGAAAGCTTGTTTGCTTTTTAAGTTTTTTATTAGAAAAACTAATGTCCATGGAATACCTCTATATGTAAATGATTTTTTATTGAGATAATTATTGTGTTCAATGATTCTATTGGAAATATCGTCTGTTGAACCAATGTAATACCGATTAAGTTTTGCACTGAATAGGATGTATACATTAAATTTGTTTTGTTCCATAAAATATTTTTTTCGTCCATTGAAAAATGAGACCTGAATTATTGAATGCAAAGATGAT
>Ga0209284_10003525_pt1 | contig 19181 bp, 17 predicted proteins | sample FRY03_FD_187211 | JGI IMG/M metagenome (GOLD analysis project Ga0209284, IMG submission 187211) | Freshwater microbial communities from Lake Fryxell liftoff mats and glacier meltwater in Antarctica - FRY-03 (SPAdes) (version 2) | ecosystem: Environmental > Aquatic > Freshwater > Ice > Glacier... | reverse complement strand
CCCATAATCACGCACTCCTAAACCGAGCGCTATAGATTCAGACTTTTCGCCTCTTGGGAATCCCCCACGTAAGTCAAACTCACAGCCGCTTGGTATAAGCTGCGCTTGCTGCCTTTTGGCGGACCAGCTCGAGCACTTGTTCAGCCCATTCGGGGCGGCAGATCAGCAGGTCGGGCAGATAGGTGTCCTGGCAATTATAGATCAGCGGCGATCCATCTATTCTCGAACAATGCAGGCCATGTGCAGCGGCAACTGCAACCGGTGCGCAACTATCCCATTCATATTGCCCGCCGGAATGAAGGTAGATTTCGGCTTGTCCCTGCACGACCGCCATGGCCTTCGCGCCGGCAGAGCCCATGGGGACCAATTCGCCGCTCAGCGCTTCTGCCACTGCCACAGCCTCGGCAGCGGGCCGGGTCCGGCTGACCACCAATCGGGGCGCGCCGTCATAGCTGGGCGTTCGCAGCGGTTGGTCAGACCGGATGACTATTCCGCCATCCACGCCGGGCAATGCCACAGCGCCAACTACGGCTTTGCCATCGATTGAAAGGCCGACGTGAACCGCCCAGTCTGCGCGCGCTTCGCCATATTCGCTTGTGCCATCGACCGGGTCGATGATCCACACTCGCGATTCGCTGAGTCGGTCCTTCGTATCGGCGCTTTCTTCGGACAACAGCCCGTCGTTTGGACGCCGGGTCCGCAGTGCATGCATCAGAAACTGATTGGCGGTGGCGTCCCCTGCGTTGCCGAGAGCCTTGCCGTCAGCAGGAAGGGAGAACATTCCGCTATCACGCACTTGCAACAGGATCTGGCCGGCCGTCTTGGCTAGCTCAGCTGCTAGCGCCGCGTCATCCCGCTCGTTCATGGGATCAGCCGGGCGAGAATGTAATCCGCCGCTTCGTCCGGCGTCATCACAGTCGTGTCGATCCGAATCTCAGGATTTTCCGGAGCTTCGTAGGGGCTGTCGATGCCAGTGAAGTTCTTCAGCTCGCCGCTGCGGGCTTTCTTGTACAGGCCTTTCACATCGCGTTCTTCGGCCACGCTCAGCGGGGTATCGATATGTATCTCGATAAATTCACCATCGGGCAGCATTTCGCGCACCATTTGCCGTTCGGCGCGGAACGGGCTGATGAAAGCAGTGACCACGATCAATCCAGAATCGGCCATTAACCGCGCCACTTCCCCCACGCGGCGGATGTTTTCGATCCGGTCCGCTTCGGTAAAGCCGAGATCCTTGTTCAGGCCGTGGCGGACATTGTCGCCATCGAGCAGGAAGCTATGCCGGTTCATCCGGTACAGCTTCTTCGCCACGGCATTAGCGATCGTGGATTTTCCTGCGCCGGACAGGCCGGTAAACCACAATACTGCCGGTTTCTGGTTCTTCATCGCCGCATGATCTTCGCGGGCGATTTCCAAAGCCTGCCAATGGACATTCTGTGCCCGGCGGAGGCTGAAATGCAGCATCCCTGCGCCGACAGTGGCGTTGGTTACTTTGTCCACCAAAATGAACCCGCCCAATGCTTTGCTATCGGCATATGCTTCGAATGTAATCGGCTTGTCGGTTTGCAACTCGACGACGCCGATTGAATTCAATTCCAGCGTTTTGGCGGCCATATGCTGCATTGTGTTCACGTTGACTTCGTATTTCGGCTCCTGAACCGTCGCGGTCACGGTTTGGGACGCGAGCTTGAGCCAATAGCCCCGGCCCGGTTTCAATGCCTCGTCGCTCATCCATACCAGAGTGGATTCGAACTGGTCGGATGCTTCAGGCGGATTATCGGCAACCGCGATCACATCACCGCGGCTGCAATCGACCTCGTCTGTCAGTGTCAGAGTAACTGACTGGCCCGATACTGCTTCGTCCAGACCACCATCAAACGTAACAATGCTTTTGATCGTACTGGTCTTGCCCGATGGGACAATCCGAACAGCATCGCCGGGCTTTATGGCACCGCTGGAAATCAAGCCTGAAAAGCCGCGAAAATCTAGGTTTGGCCGATTGACCCACTGCACCGGCATCCGGAACGGCTGTTCCTGCGCTGCTACATTAGCCAATTCCACCGATTCAAGATGTTCGATCAATGCAGGGCCGCTGTACCACGGCGTATGCTCGGATGGCGCGGCGGTGATGTTGTCGCCTTTGAAGCCGGACAGCGGGATTGCCGTAAATTCCTTGATCCCGATCGTATCGGCAAAGGCGCGGTAATCTGCCACAATATCGTCAAAGATCTGCTGGTCGTAATCAACCAGATCCATCTTGTTCACTGCCAGAACAATATGCCGTGTTCCCAGCAAATGCGCGAGATAGGAATGTCGCCGGGTCTGGACCAGCATACCTTTGCGGGCATCGACCAGGATCACCGCCAGATCGGCGGTTGAGGCACCGGTTACCATATTGCGGGTATATTGTTCATGCCCCGGCGTATCTGCGACGATGAATTTGCGTTTTTCAGTCGCGAAGAAGCGGTAAGCGACATCGATGGTGATGCCCTGTTCGCGTTCCGCTGCCAGCCCGTCGACGAGAAGGGCAAAATCGATTTCTTGCCCTTGTGTACCTACGCGCTTGCTGTCGGCCTCCAGCGCGGCCAGCTGATCCTCAAAGATCATCTTGGAATCGTACAAAAGTCGCCCGATCAGGGTCGACTTACCGTCATCCACGCTGCCGCAGGTAATAAAGCGCAGCAGGCCCTTATTCTGGTGCTGTTCCAGATAGGCGTCGATATCCTGACCGATCAGTGCATCGGTTTCATAGGCCTGGCTAGGGGCCGTCTGGTTAGGGGCGGACTGCTTGGTCATCAGAAATAGCCCTCCTGTTTCTTCTTCTCCATACCGGCACCGCCTTCATCCTGATCGATTACTCGGCCTTGCCGTTCGCTGGTTGTAGTCAGAAGCATTTCCTGCACCACTTCGGCCAGGGTGGAGGCTTCGCTTTCCACCGCGCCGGTCAGTGGGAAACAGCCCAGCGTCCGGAAACGAACTGACCTCTCCGTGATTTCAGGACGGCTGCCCATCACCCGCTCCAACCGCTCGATATCGTCGGCCATAAACAGGCCGCCTTCATATTCAAATGTGGGGCGTTTGGCGGCGAAATACAGCGGTACAATCTCGATGTTTTCAGCCATGATATATTGCCAGATATCCAGCTCGGTCCAATTGCTGATCGGGAACACTCGGATACTCTCGCCCTTAGACTTGCGGGCATTATACAGGTTCCACAATTCGGGCCGCTGGTTTTTCGGGTCCCAGCCATGGCTGGCAGTCCGGAAGGAGAAAACGCGCTCCTTCGCGCGGCTTTTCTCCTCGTCGCGCCGTGCGCCGCCAAAGGCAACGTCGAATCCGTAATGATCAAGAGCCTGCTTGAGGCCCTGGGTTTTCCATATATCGGTATGCAGCGAACCATGATCGAACGGATTGATACCCCGCTCGATCGCCTCGGGGTTTTGCCAGGCGAGCAATTTCATTCCCGCATCCTTTGCCGCCTTTTCGCGCAAGGCATACATTTCCTTGAACTTCCAGGTCGTGTCGACGTGCAGCAGCGGGAAGGGTGGCGGCGAAGGATAAAACGCCTTGCGCGCCAGATGCAGCATTACCGCGCTATCCTTGCCGACGGAATACATCATGACCGGATTGGCCGCCTCAGCAACCACCTCGCGCATTATATGAATGCTTTCAGCCTCAAGCCGCTGCAGGTGGGTTAGGCGAGCCATAAGGGTCCGTTCTAGTATTAGGGAAGTCATAGGCCCGCTAGTCAATATTGCCAAAAAAGGGAACCAAGAATTGCTTCTTATTCGCCAAGTACAATGGCGGTAGTTGACGAATCTGCGCAGATGGTGCCAAGCGCGCGAAACGCTTGCACAGGCCAATGGCCCGGCGTAATAGCGCTTTGAGCGAGCGGGTATAGCTTAGTGGTAAAGCCCTAGCCTTCCAAGCTAGTGATGCGGGTTCGATTCCCGCTACCCGCTCCATTCCCCTGTTCATTGACGTTCGTATTCGTCTAGACAGACCTCCACTATCCAAGGTAAACAGCCAATATTGGGCCGCAGGCGTTCACCTATATTCATATTCAGTCACTAATCGGTGGGGGTATGATTGGGGGGTATCTCGCAGAGGCTTTTAGAGTACCCCCATGCTTGGGGGTATCTTGGGGGAGAATCCCCCGGAGAGGCTGGCGGGCTAATGGCACTGACTGACGTGGCAATTCGCAATGCGAAACCGGGCGAAAAACCGATCAAGCTGACTGACGGGGCAGGAATGTTTCTGCTCATTACGCCAGCCGGGGGTAAGCTATGGCGGTTGAAGTATCGCATTGATGGACGTGAAAAATTGCTGTCCATTGGGGCATATCCCGAAATTAGCCTAGGCGAAGCCCGCAAGCAAAGAGAGCTAGCGCGTTCGCTCATCGCCCTTGGAAAAGACCCTTCCCGCGAAAAGCAGCGCGACAAGGTGCGTTCACGCGTTCAAGCGGCTGATACCTTCACAGCGATTGCCAATGAGTATTGTGCCAAGCGCAGGCGCGACGGCGAAAAAGGCTGGGCACCGGCAACAGCGACCCGGTGTGAATATCTATTGTCGCTGCTTAATGGCAGCATCGGGCGCTTGGCGATTTCGGAGATAGAACCGGCAGACATTTTGCACGCGGTGCGCAAGATAGAAGCCAAGGGCAATCTGGAAAGCGCGAGGCGAACCCTGCAGCTGGCCAGCATGGTGTTTCGCTATGCCGTGGCAACGGCGCGGTTGCGCTCTGACCCTACGCGCGATTTGCGCGGGGCGCTCACTGCCCCCACGGTTACGCATTACGGAGCGATTACCGACCCAAAGCGGGCTGGTGAGTTATTGCGCGCAATTGACGGCTATGAAGGGAACGGCATAACCAAGCTGGCAATGCAGCTGGCGGCCCATGTATTCGTGCGGCCCGGCGAGTTGCGCCATGCCGAATGGAACGAGTTTGATTTTGAGGGCGCACTCTGGACCATTCCGGCCAAAAAGATGAAAATGCGCAAGGCGCACCAAGTTCCGCTTTCCCGGCAGTCGGCGGCGCTTCTGGAAACCCTGCACCTCATTTCCGGCCCAGATGGTTATGTCTTCCCGTCAATCCGGACGCGGGCGCGGCCAATGAGTGAGAACACCGTCAATGCTGGCCTCCGGCGGCTGGGCTATGCCAGCCATGAAATGACGGCGCACGGCTTTCGCGCTATGGCATCCACGCTTTTGAACGAAAGCGGCAAATGGCATCCTGACGCCATAGAACGCGCACTCGCCCATGGGGATGATGATAAGGTCCGGGCTGCCTATCATCGCGGGGCGCACTGGAAAGAGCGAGTGGAAATGGCGCAATGGTGGAGCGATTATCTGGATCAATTGCGCAAGGGGGCGGACATTGTTCCCTTCCCTGACCGGGAAGCGGGCTGACTAGCCCCCCGAGGTGGGGGGCGGCGCAATCCTAACACTCGCCTAGCGGTACACCGGTGTTATTCCACCGCTTAATTGCAAATACAGTTTCTCGCCCGCGCGAGGCGTTTTGCGGACAATAAATGCAACCGCTTGCCGATTGCCCATACCAGCCGCTAAGTCATTGCCAATTATAGGGGGGATCAATGCGGCTCGGCTGGGATGAAATAAAGCGGCGCGCCAAAACCTTCAGCGAGGAATGGAAAAGCGCATCTTACGAAAAGGGCGAAACGCAGACCTTCTACAATGAATTTTTCGAGATATTCGGTATCAAGCGCAAGCAGGTGGCGATCTACGAACAGCGGGTGAAACTGCTTTCTGACAAGCACGGCTTCATCGATCTATTCTGGCCGCGCACGCTGCTTGTCGAGCAGAAATCCAGCCGCTTAGACCTTGGCAAAGCGCAGGGGCAAGCGCTCGACTATGTGGAAGGCATCCATTCCACCGAACAGCCCCAATATGTGCTGACCTGCGATTTCCAGCGCTGGGTTTTGCTTGATTTGGAAACCGGCACCGAACTGAAGTTTCACATAAAGGACCTGCACAAGCACATTACCGCCTTCGACTTCATGCTGGGCCGCAAGGTCAGTTTCGAAACGCAGGCCACTGTCACCATTAAGGCAGCGGAGCTTATGGGGCGGCTGCATGATGCGCTGGAGGCGTCGGGCTATACCGGGCATGATCTGGAGCAATTTCTGGTTCGAACCTTGTTCTGCTTATTTGCGGACAACACCGGGATATTCCAGCCGAAAGACATTTTCCTGCAATTTCTGGAGAATGACACAACGCCCGATGGCAGCGACATGGGCAGCAAGCTGAGCGAGCTGTTCGACATACTTGATACGCCCGAAGGTGTGCGGCTGGCAGGCACCTCTGGCGAGTTGGATGCATTCCCCTACGTCAACGGCGCGCTGTTTACTGGCAGGCTGCGTATCCCTAAATTCAACAAGTCTATGCGCGAGCATTTGCTGGACGCTTGCCGCCATGATTGGTCCGCTGTCAGCCCGGCTATTTTCGGTTCGCTTTTTCAATCGGTCATGGATGCCAAGGAGCGCCGCGCTAAGGGTGCGCACTACACTTCCGAGGATAATATCCTCAAAGTTATCGGGCCGCTATTCTTGGACGATCTGGAGGCAGAACTGGCGGCAATTATTCAGCGCAAGACCGGGCGCGACAAGGCGCTGGCAGAATTTCAGGCCAAGCTGACCCGGTTGACCTTTCTCGACCCTGCTTGCGGCTGCGGCAATTTCCTTGTGATTGCTTACCGCGAAATCCGGCGGCTGGAACTGGAAGCGCTCAAAGCCCAATATGGCGATCAGCAAATAGACGCTGCGCTGCTTTCCCGCGTTACCGTGGATCAATTCTACGGCATCGAATATGAAGAATTTCCGGCTCGGATTGCTGAGGTGGCAATGTGGATGATGGATCATATCGCCAACAATGAAATCAATCAGGCTTTCCGCCTAAATTATGCCCGCATTCCGCTGAAGGATTCCGCCCATATCCTTCATGGAGATGCGCTGGAGGCGGACTGGAGCGCGCTGCTGCCGCCAAAGAAATGCAGCTACATCATGGGCAACCCGCCTTTCGTGGGCGCGAAATTCCAGAGCCAATTTCAACGTAAACAGGTGCGCAGGATTGCCGGGCTTGGGGGCAGCGGGGGAACGCTCGATTATGTGGCGGCATGGTTCATTAAAGCTGGGCAATATCTGCAATCCAATCGTCGCATTCGGCTGGCATTCGTCTCAACCAATTCGATCTGCCAGGGCGAACAGGTGGCCCAGTTATGGCCAATCCTGTTTGACCGCCACGGGCTGGAAATCGCTTTCGCGCATCGCACTTTTAGCTGGGGCAGCGAAGCGCGCGGCAAGGCGCATGTGCATGTGGTAATTATCGGATTGGCGCACCGCGACCATGAACCAGCCGAAAAGCGGTTGCTCTCTTATCCGGACATAAGGGGCGATCCGGTGGAAACACGCCACTCGGCGCTTACTGCTTATCTGTTCGATGCCAAAGGCGTGGCGAACAAACATTTGGTTGTGAAAGAGGAAAGCAGGCCAATCAATGGCGCTCGCAGAATTGTCAGCGGCTGCCAACCGATCGATGACGGAAATTTCATTTTCGACACCATGGAGCGCCAAACCTTTCTGGGGTTGGAACCAAATGCTAAGCCTTGGCTAAAACCCTACATGACAGGGGTTGATCTCATAAATGGCAGTCATCGCTGGATCCTCGCTCTTCAAGATGCCCCACCTAATATGGTGAAGGAGATGCCAGAGATTTGCGATAGGCTTGCAAAAGTTCGCGTTTTTCGGGATCGCAGCCAACGGAAGAGCACTCGCCAACTATCGCACACTCCTGCTCGATATAACGTAGAGGTCTTGCCGAAATCTGCCTTTCTAGCAATTCCAGAAGTAAGCTCGGAACGACGCGACTTTATCCCAATCGCATGGCTGGGCCCTCCGACTATCCCGAGCAACAAGCTACGGATTCTCATAGACGCAAGTTTGTGGGAGTTCGCAATCATAACGAGCCGTGCCCACATGGCTTGGAGTGGCCATATAGGGGGCCGACTGAAGAGCGATTTCTCCTATGGCATAACCTTGAACTACAATACCTTCCCGTGGCCTGACGCATCACAAGCGCAGCGCGCCAAGATCGAAGCTTTGGCGCAAGCAATTTTGGATGCCCGAGCCGCGCATCCGACCTCCAGCCTTGCCGACCTTTACGATCCTGACACTATGCCCGCCAATCTGCGGCGCGCCCATAATGCGCTAGATACCGCCGTGGACCGCCTCTACAGGCCCGCCCCCTTCGCCACTGACCGCGACCGCGTGGAACACCTGTTTGGCCGCTATGAAGCCCTTGTGAATCCGCTGGAACGGCTGGGCGCGGCGAAGAATAAGCGGGTGGAGCGTAAGGCCAGAGGAAACGCGTAAGAAATGGCAGAAACCAAATCGTCCGCTGATTCCGCGCTAGAAATCATGCGCGATTGGCAATGGATTCGCTGCAATCCCGATGGAGAGCGATTCCATCCAGGTAGAATCCTAAGCGAAGTTCTAAACCGCTTAGCCATGGAGGGAATTAAAAATCCTGACGATGCCGTTTTGACGCTGTTACGCCGTGGCGACCTATCTGCACACAGTGATTATCAATGGCGTAAATATCAGGCAGGCAGATACTACCAGCTGGAAGGGAGCGAAGCGCCAATCAAGAAGGAGCGATGGCAAGCCTTAGCTGACGCCCGCTCAACCTTTTACTTGCCCGATGATTTTCGGCCCGAACAACAGGTATTGAAGGAACTCGGCTTGGGTGATTGCGACGCCTATGATTGGCAGCCTTTGGAAAATCGTTTTTGCCTAGCCATTCAAACTCCGAACCCGCAATTCCCAGACATGAATTCGACCGAAGAATGGTATTCTGTATGGGATATTGAAGTTTGGCCACGCTTTGCTGATTTGTATCAAGATGATGAATTGGATAGCCATATTGATGCGCGCGAATCCAGCCCACCGCCCACCAACAAAGGAGGGCGGCCACCAATTGCAGACTGGGAGGCTGGCGCCCTCGAAATGGCAGGTAGGCACTATCGGGGCGACCTGAAACCGAACACAATTGCAGATGTAAGTAGAGAGCTCGCTGCATGGCTGGCAGAACAGGATATACATCCTTCGGAATCTGTTTTGCGGGCTCATAGCAAGGCCATTTTCGCCGCATTCCAAGCTTGGGCACAAGACTAGCAGAAACCCCTGTTTCCGATGGTTTCAGACCCTTTCCGGCGGACCAGCCGGTAACAATCAGCGATGAATAAGACCGTTCGCAACTGAATGGATTTTTCATCATGGACCCTACCCAACTGAGCCTCCAGCCCCTCGCCTATTCGATCAATGAGGCCTGCCGCGTATCATCGCTTGGCCGGACCCGTCTTTACCAGCTGATCGGTGAAGGCAGGCTGGAAGTGCGCAAAATTGGCAAGCGCACCCTGATCCCTGCCGCATCCCTTCGCGCCCTGATCGGCGGGGAATGCTGAAGCCATGGCAATGCGGCGCAATCGCAACCGGGTGAATGCAACTGGGCGGAACGAAACCAGCCGGTTTGTCCGGCTCGATTATCGTATTCTGACCAGCAATGCCTATCGCAGCCTCAGCCCGAATGCCCGTTCGCTGCTGGTCGAATTGGTGATGCTCTACAATGGCGAGAATAACGGCAGTCTCTACCTCAGTGTCCGCCACGCGGCGCACCGAATGGGCGTTGCCGACCTGACCGCCACCAGCCGCGCATTCGATAGTTTGATAGCCCATGGCTTCATCGAAGTGACGCAAGATGCCCATTTCAGGGTCAAGGCAGCGGAAGCATCGCGGGCAAGGTGCTGGCGGCTGACTTGGCTGGCGGGGCCGGGGCGCAAGGGCCCTTCCTGGACCTTCCTCGAACCCGAGCCGGGAACACCCTCACACAAGAGGATGGAACGCGGCCTCAGAGCCTTGAAGGCCTTTCGCAAGGACCGCGATCTGGGCCGTTTGCCGGTATTGGATTCCGGAGCGATGCCCTCTTTCAAGCCCATCGAACGGGCCCAAGCGGTGCAGGATTCCTATACGCCAAAACAGGGAAATGGCCGAATTCTGCCAAAGTGCCGCATTCCGGATTCAGCCACACATATAGCTACACCAGTAGGTGGTGGAACATCGGGATGCTCATTCGGCTGGTGGCAGCCTGACTGGACCCCTTCAATCACCCGGCTGGCATTCGCCGCAACCATGGCGAGCACGAATGCAAGCACCTATCGAAAGGCAGCAACATGACTAAACCCAAGAAGACCGCGAAGGCCGACGCTTCGCGCGCAATCACCCTTGAAGCCTACAAAGACGAACCGGCGAATGTGACCATGGCGCGGGGGATGGTTGGCCCGAACTTGCGGCACGGCATCTTGAGCAAAGACATTGCAACCAAAATGGCTGGCAAGCTTCCCGGCGATCCGCAATTCGATGAATTCGGTGCAGCTATCAAACAAATGGCAGAGGCCGCTCAGAAAGGCGACAAAACGATGGCAACTGCCGTTCTGACTGCACAAGCCCTGACGCTCGATATGATGTTCACCGAACTGGCCCGGCGCGCCACGATGAACCTTGGCGATTATCCGCTGGCAGCGGAGCGCTATGCCCGCCTTGCCTTCAAAGCCCAGTCAAATTCGCGTGCTGCTTTCGAGACATTAGCGAAACTGCACCAGCCGCGTGAACAGACGGTGCGGCACGTCCACGTCAATGAAGGCGGGCAAGCGATAGTTGCCGATCACTTCCACCAGCACACCGGGGGCAAGAAAAATGAAAAAGCAAACGAACAACCCCATGCAACCGGAACGGCTGGCCAAGGCTCCGCGCTGCCTAGCCCGAACCCGCTCGGGAACGGAGTGCCAATCACCAGCGATAAGAGGCAGAAAGCGGTGCAGAATGCACGGGGGAAATAGTCCTGGAGCACCGAGGGGCAATGCGAATGCTTGGAAGCATGGCGGTAGATCTGGAGAGGCCAACTCGGCTGCGCGCTACCTGAAGGCCATTCCTCGCCTGATAGCCCAAGCTGAGTAGTTTTTGGACCATTTTACGCGCGCGAAGGGGGATATATGGCGGTGACCGAAATTAGACCAATTGCCACTTTCAGCTGCTTCCGGCATATCCGTCCGATGACAAACAAATTTCATGGGTCGCAACAGGAACTTAGTGACCGCCTCTTACCTCTCAATCTTGAGGGAGACTGGGAGGCGCAACCCAATGGCGTCTGGAAGTTTAAGTGCCGAGACCGATCTGGCCTGAATTGGTCACAGACTAAAGGGACCATTTGGTTTGACGGACCTGAACCCGTCAAGATTAGTTTATCGGCAAAGGTCGGGACCGCACTTGGAGATGGGCTGGTGGCGGTATCTGCACCCAATGATGGTTCAATTTTTCTCGTGCATGGGCGGGACCATGAAGCGCGAGACCAACTGGAACTTGTCCTGCGCAGATTGGGTTTGGAGCCGTTTGTGCTGCAAGTCACAGGAGGTGGCGGAGACACGCTAATTGAGGCACTCGAACGCCAAATTGGCAAATCCGCGCAAAGTTCATTTGGGATCGTTCTGGCCACCCCGGACGACCTTGGTTATCTTAAATCGGAAACACCGGAAGATGCAAAGCCGAGAGCACGGCAAAACGTTGTCATGGAGATGGGGATGCTTTTAGCATCGCTGACACGCAAGCGCTGCGCCATTCTACAAAAGGGCTATGTGGAAACGCCTTCAAACATGGGCGGCGTTATCACCATCCCGTTCAATGATCATGTGCGAGAGACAGTGCCGAAGCTTGTGCAGAGACTACAAGAAGCTGGCTTCAAACTTGACCCGACCGCTATCGGGATTGCGCAAGGATAGGGTTGAATTCAGCCTCAAGAAACCTGCGCAAAGTATAGCTACCAACAACAAGTGGGGGTATATTTGGGGGTATCTTGGCACTGACAGAACAAAATAAATAAAAATATCAGCATATTAATATAGTTGTACGGTTCCCGCTACCGCCCTCCACAACCAAGCGGCCGCGGGAGTTAACTCGCTGTTTGGCTAACCGGCATATTGTCAATCAAGCGAGTGCCCCCGATGCGCGCTGCTACCAAAAGCCGGCCCGGACTATCTCCCAACACATCCCAGCGATGCAGGCTGCTTGCATCGGCCAGTTCGGCATAATCGATCGAACTAAACCCGGCTCCCAGCAATTCATCCTCCAGCGCGGCAAGTGTGGAGCGCACTTCTTCGCCGGCTTCGATCCGGGCGATTGCTTCGTGCATGGCGAGCGGCAATGTGGCGGCAGCGCCGCGATTTTCTTGTGAAAGGTAACGATTGCGGCTGCTCATTGCCAATCCATCCGCCTCGCGCACGGTGGCAATGCCATCGATCCGGTCCGCTGCAGGGAAAGATAGATCAAGATCGCGGGCCATTCGCCGGATCACCGCCAATTGCTGCCAGTCCTTTTCGCCAAAACAGGCGGCATCAGGGCGCACCTGATTGAACAATTTGTACACCACTGTCGCAACCCCGTCAAAATGGCCGGGCCGGTCGCCGCCACAATAGTTTTCGCTGACCCCGGCAACGGAAATGCTGGTCGCAAAGCCTGCTGGATACATCTGCTCGACTGGCGGAGCCCACAGCAATTCAACACCCTCGGCGGCCAGCAAAGCTGAATCTGCTGCCAATTGGCGCGGATAGGCAGCCAGATCCTCGTTCGGGCCGAACTGCGTTGGATTGACGAATATGGACACACACACATGGTCCGCCCGCGCCTGTGCTTCGCGCACCAGCGTCAAATGACCTTCATGCAATGCGCCCATAGTCGGAACTAGTGCCAGACTATTGCCATTCTCCCGTAATGAAGCCACGCTATTTCTCAACATATCGAGACTGGTGATGGTTTGCACGGGGCGGATCCCTCCGATAAGAGATGAAGACGAGCCCACCTAGCCTTGCGGCGGGTGAAAAAACAATGCGCAAAAACAATCGATCCTCCCGCCGAAGGACAATTCCCCGCCGTGCCCAATAAGACTCCACACCGAATTACGTTTGCGAATGAAAAAGGCGGCACCGGCAAATCTACCACCGCGGTCCATGTTGCGGTTGCACTTGCCTATCGCGGCGCGAGGGTGGCTGCGCTGGATCTCGATCCCCGGCAGCGGACTTTTGCTCGCTATTTCGAAAATCGCGGGGAGACCGAAATCCGCCGGGGCATCAGATTACCCAGCGCGGCAGTTGAGACATTTACCGGCAGCACGATCGAGGAATTTGAAGAATGCGCCCGGCGGTTGGGCGAAGGCGCCGATTTTCTAATCGTCGACACCCCGGGCCGGGACGATCCCTTCGCCCGCCACGCCGCGACGGAGGCGGATACGTTGGTGACTCCGCTGAATGACAGCTTCGTAGATTTCGATCTTATCGGACAAGTGGACCCAGAAACCTTCAAGGTTCGCCGCCTCAGCTTTTATGCCGAGCTGATCTGGGAGACCCGCAAGGCTCGCGCTCTTTCGCGCCGGCAGGAAATCGATTGGGTGGTGGTGCGCAACCGCACGGGCCACGTGGAAGCGCGTAATATGCAGCGGATCGAAAAAGCGCTGAAGGAATTGTCCAAACGTGCTGGGTTTCGGGTGGCCAAGGGTCTGTCCGAACGAGTGATCTACCGCGAGTTATTTCCCTCGGGCCTGACCCTGCTGGACAAGGGACATCTGGGTGAATTGGGTACCAGCCATGTGGTCGCGCGTCAGGAAATGCGTTCGTTATTGGCGGGGTTGAATTTGCCGCAGACTGATCTGGCGGCCAATGGCGGCTTGCCGTTCAAACATACCTCTGCGTCTGACGAGAAAGTACCTGCCACATGATCATTCGATTGCTTATTATTGCCGCCGTGATCAGCGTCGGTTGCAAGTTGATCTTCGGCCGCTGGCCTTGGCAATTCGCAGGCGGCAAAAGCACTCGGCAGCAGGCGCTGTTTCGTGCGCGGAAACTTCTGGGCGTTTCGCCCAAGGCCTCCCGCCAAGAAGTACTGGAGGCGCATAAGCGCCTTATTGCGATGGTCCACCCCGACCGGGGCGGCACCAATTCACAGGTGCACGAGGCCAACTCGGCCCGCGATTTATTGATCAATGAATTGCCCCATCAAAGCTGAGGATTACACATGAGCCATAGTTTCGATCCGACTGTCCTCAGGGAATATGATATTCGCGGTATTATCGGCGAGACGCTGGGCCCGGATGATGCTCGTGCAATCGGGCGCGGATTTGCCACCTTGTTGCGGCGCGCAGGCGGATCGAAGATTGCGGTGGGTTATGACGGCCGGGTCAGTTCCCCCATTCTTGAACGCGCACTGATCGAAGGCATCAACGCCAGCGGCTGCGATGTCGTCGCCATTGGAATGAGCGCCACTCCGATGCTGTATTATGCAGAGGCTTCAGCCGAAGATGTGGATGGCGGCATTGAGATAACAGGCAGCCACAATCCCGCCAATTACAATGGCTTCAAGATGGTATTTCAGGGGCGGCCGTTTTTCGGCGAGGACATCCTCACGCTTGGCAAAATGGCTGTTGCGGGCGATTGGGACGATGGCACCGGAACCGTCGAAACGCGTGCGATCCTCGGCGAATATGTCGACCGCCTCCTGCTCGGCCTTGAGGACATCGATGCGGATGTTCTTGACGGTCTCCGAATCGGCTGGGACGCAGGCAATGGCGCCGCTGGCCCCGCTCTCGAAGCCCTTGCCGCGCGCCTGCCTGGCGAGCATCATCTGCTGTTTACTGATGTCGATGGTAACTTCCCTAATCATCATCCGGACCCCACTGTCGAAGCCAATCTGGAGGACCTGCGGGCCTTGGTCGCGGAGAAGAACCTCCATTTCGGAGTTGCTTTTGACGGTGATGGCGACCGGATCGGTGCCATCGATGGCGAGGGCCGGGTGATCTGGGGCGATCAATTGCTCATGATCTATGCCGAGGACCTCCTTTCGCGCATGCCGGGCGCTACTATTATAGCGGATGTGAAGGCTTCCCGGGCGCTGTTCGACCATGTTTCTGCCCACGGCGGCAAGCCGCTGATGTGGAAGACGGGCCACAGCCTGATTAAGTCCAAAATGAAGGAAACTGGTTCGCCCTTGGCTGGTGAAATGAGCGGCCATGTGTTTTTTGCCGATACTTACTACGGCTATGACGATGCGCTTTATGCCGGAATCCGGCTGATCGCCGCAGCGGCGCGGCTGGGCAAATCGGTCACTGAATTACGCACTGCAATGCCTGCAATGGTCAACACGCCGGAAATGCGCTTTCAGGTTGATGAAAGCCGGAAATTCGCGGCGATCGACGAAGTGAAGGCGCGCCTGTCTGGGACCGACGCAGTAGTCGACGGGACCGACGGTGTCCGTGTCACTAATGATGATGGCTGGTGGCTGCTACGTGCATCAAACACGCAGGATGTGCTGGTTGCCCGTGCGGAAAGCGAGACCGAGGCCGGTCTGGAACGCCTGATGGCGCAGATCGACGAGCAACTGGAGGCATCGGGTTTGGAGCGCGGACCGCAAGCAGGGCATTGATATGCCGGACCTATCAGAAATAGCAGGATACTGATGATGAAACGATATTTTGCCAAATGCGCTGCCGGTTCCGCTCTTGCGCTGTTCGCAGCGCCAATCGCGGCGCAGGACGGCACGACTGAATTGGACGAAATGGTGTCGGTGATGCAGCAGGCGTTTGCTGCAGACCCCCTTACTCAACAAGAAGAAGCCAGATTGCCTGCGTTAAGCGAGGCAGTGGTGAAAGTCATGCCTGATGGGATCTACGCCCGGATGATGACGGATATGATGGGCGGTATGTTCGGCGTACTGGCCGATCATATGGACACCATGCCTTCTGAAGAAATTGCGGGCAAACTGAACATACCGCCTGAGCAAGTGCAGGAATATGACGAGGCCGTCCGCAAGGAAATTATCTACTTGATCGACCCTGCATTTTCCCAGCGCGGAAGGCTGTCGATGCAAGCCATGACCGCATCACTGACGAAGGTGATGGCTGAAATGGAACCTGGTATCCGTTCCGGCCTTGCCCGTGCCTACGCACGGCGCTTTACGGCTGAGCAGCTGGCTGACATCAATACCTTCTTCGCCACTCCAACCGGTGCAGTGTATGCATCGGAATCTATGCTGGTTTTCACCGATCCCCAAGCGATGGCTGGTTCGATGGAGGCCTTGCCCAAGGTGATTGAAGCGATGCCAACCATGATGGCATCGATTGCGGAGGCGACCGCTGGATTGCCGCAAGAGCGCGGGTTTACCGACTTGTCGGAAGGCGAGCGCACTCGTCTGGCCAAGCTGACGGCAGCCTTTACTCTGTTGAGGATCGCGAGGAAGACGCAGAAGTTCCAGCGGTTGAAGACTGAGTTTCTTTGATAACCCCCTGATGGTCACGAACCTGCTCCACCAAATGGAATGACGCATCCGGCCGAGCCCCTGGTTTCCGTTGCTTCTTTGCCGCCTGAAATCGAGGCGTGGTTCGCCAGTCGTAACTGGCGCATCCGGCGGCATCAACATCAGATGTTTGCTGCCAGCGAAGCCGCGCATCATGCCTTGCTCGTAGCTGATACGGGTGCGGGCAAAACTCTCGCAGGCTTCCTTCCAACCCTCGCTGACTTTTGCCCCTCGTATCTGAACGGTGCGCCGCCGCCGGATGGCCTGCATACAATCTATGTCTCGCCGTTGAAGGCATTGGCGCATGATGTGCAGCGCAATCTGCTCGTCCCGGTTGAGGAAATGGGCTTGCCGATCCGAATCGAGACGCGCAGCAGTGATACTCCGTCAGAGCGTAAGAAACGCCAGCGCGGCAAGCCGCCGCATATCTTGCTGACCACGCCGGAATCCCTGTCTTTGCTGCTGTCATATCCCGACAGCTTCCCAATGTTTGCGGGCCTAAAACGGATTGTCATCGACGAAGTTCATGCTTTCGCAACCGGTAAGCGCGGGGATCTTCTGGCCCTCTGCCTCAGTCGGTTGCAGGCCCTGGCTCCCGACCTGCAGCGTGTTGCGCTGTCAGCCACCGTGGGGAAGCCGGAGGAGTTTCGTGGTTGGCTTGCACCTTGGGGAGATATTGGCGCGGTTGAGCTAGTTTTGGGCGAGGCTGGTGCACCGCCCGAAGTGGAAATTCTCTTGCCGGATCAGGAACGGGTTCCGTGGGGCGGCCATGCTGCGATCTGGGCGATCCCTCAACTATACGATCTCATCCAGGCGAATCAGACTTCGTTGATTTTCACCAACACGAGGTTTTTGGCGGAGTTTATCTTCCAGCATCTGTGGGATGCGAATGAGGATAAATTGCCCATCGGCATTCACCATGGGTCATTGTCGAAGGAGGCCCGGCGCAAAGTCGAAGGGGCCATGGCGCGGGGGGAATTGCGGGCTCTGGTTGCGACGGCCAGCCTCGATCTGGGGGTCGATTGGGGCAATGTGGATCTGGTGGTTCAGATGGGCGCGCCAAAGGGTTCGTCGCGCCTGTTGCAGCGGATTGGCCGCGCCAATCACCGGCTCGACCAGCCAAGTCGGGCAGTGCTGGTGCCGGGCAACCGGTTCGAATTTCTCGAAGCGACTGCCGCCAAGGAGGCGGTCGACGAGGGCCAGCGTGACGGCGAAGACTTCCGTCCCGGCGGTCTTGATGTGTTGGCCCAACATATCATGGCCTGCGCCTGTGCTGCGCCGTTTGACGAGAAGCAGTTGCTGGCTGAGGTGCGGTCATCATTGTCTTACGATTGGGTCGATGATGCCATGTGGCAGCGCGCGCTCAATTTTGTGGCCACCGGCGGATACTCACTAAAGGCCTATGACAGGTTTAGACGGATTACGCGGGAACGCGGCGGGACGTGGCGGCTGACTCACCCTGAACAGGCCGCGCGCCACCGGCTGAATGCCGGAATTATCATCGATAGCGAGATGTTTGATGTGCGATTTCGCAACGGGCGATCATTGGGGCGAGTGGAGGAGAGCTTCGCAGTTGCGCTGTCACCCGGCGATACATTCACCTTTGCCGGCACGAGCCTGGAGGTGGAGCGAATAAGGGAAGCGGAAGTTACCGTTCGAGCGTCGAAGAGATCCGCAATGATTCCCTCCTATGGCGGCGCCCGCATGCCGCTGACCACCCACCTGGCGGATCGTGTCCGGACGTTACTGAGCGACCGGGTAGGGTGGGCGCGCTTTCCCGATGATGTGCGCGAATGGCTGGAGGCGCAGGATTACCGCTCTGTAATGCCCGGTCCGGGCCAATTGCTGGTGGAAAGTTTTCCGCATACGAAACGGGAATATACGGTTTTCTATACATTCGAAGGATGGAACGCGAACCAGTCATTGGGAATGTTGATCACGCGCCGGATGGAAACGATGGGACTGCAGCCGGGCGGTTTTGTGGCGAATGACTATTCGCTCGGGGTATGGGGATTAAAGCCGGTTATTGATCCATTGCTGCTTTTGTCACCTGATATTCTGGGTGATGAGTTCATCGAATGGATCGAGGGTTCGCATTTGCTGCGCCGCGCATTTCGCGAGGTAGCGGTGATCGGCGGGCTGGTGGAACGCCAGCAGCCGGGGAAGCGAAAAAGTGGGAAACAAGTCAGCTTCTCGACCGATCTGATTTACGATGTGCTGCGTAAATATGAACCAGAACATGTGCTGCTGCAGGCTGCCTGGGCGGATGCGCGGGCGAAGATGACCGACATTGGGCGGCTAGGCGCCTTGCTGGACCGCGCGGGTGACGAGATGATGCATGTCCAGCTGGACCGGGTTAGTCCAATGGCAGTGCCCATCATGGTGATGATCGGGCGGGAAAGCGTTCCCCAAGGTGCCGCCGATGATGACCTGCTGCTCGAGGCAGAGGGGCTGGCCGATGCAGCGATGCGGATGGATCCTTTGCCCGACGGTGACGGTGATTTGCAGGAGCCCGCTTAGTTGCCCCTTAGCTGATCTTGCCGAAATTTCGATATTTCTCGTTTCCGACAAAGCCGAACTTGGTGATGCCGCTTGCTTTGATGGCATTCAGGACTCGGGCCGAACAATAAAGCAATATTATAACATCACTAGTTGGATTAGGGCAAGTAATACCAACCTTCGATGAGGGTGACTCACGTATGGGATTCCCAAAGCGAGGATAGTCTGATTCTATGGCTCCATGTTTTGGAGGACATGACCATGGGTTCAGCGATTGGA
>Ga0209284_10003523_pt1 | contig 19183 bp, 13 predicted proteins | sample FRY03_FD_187211 | JGI IMG/M metagenome (GOLD analysis project Ga0209284, IMG submission 187211) | Freshwater microbial communities from Lake Fryxell liftoff mats and glacier meltwater in Antarctica - FRY-03 (SPAdes) (version 2) | ecosystem: Environmental > Aquatic > Freshwater > Ice > Glacier... | reverse complement strand
GCGTGAGACTGATCAGCAGCACCCAAGGCGCTCTCGTACGCATTCTCTGCGCTTTTGAAAGCGGTGTAGTATGTAGACATGGCCTGATTGAAAATGGAACCGAGGGTCGTAGCGGCAGACACAACCGTACCCTCGTAGGCCAATCTAGCACTGAGCACCGCGGCATCATATATTTGGCTGGCGTAACCGACTGTCGCTTGGTAACGCGTTGCCGCCGCCGCGACAAATGAATTAGCGTAAACCTGATCCGCCAGCGAAACATCGGCCTGATAGATCACATATGGATCGACCCCGATGTTGAGGCGAACCGATGCGCTTGAGGTATACGACCCGTTGGTAATCGCGTAGTCGAAAAGATCGGCGCCGACCGCATTGACGAACGGCGTATATGTCACCGTGTTGTCGGGATTCACCACCGCATTGCCGTACAAGGGGTTCGGCAGGATGACGATGCTGATGGCGCTGAGATCAGTGAATGTGTCGTTGGCCAAGACTGCGATGGTGATCGGTGTGTTTTTGACGGCCGTGAACGGGCCATCAGCGACCGCCATCAAAGTTGACACGGACAGCAGATCGCGAGTTTCGAGTTGTTCGACCATAAGCCGACACGAAGTTGAACGCCGCTTCTTATGAATGACTGATTGCAATGTCCAAAGACGCATGAACGCATCGAATGTGCGGAGCAGGTTCATGGGGAGCCTCCTGTTATGGAAACTAAAGTGATAAAAAAGAGACTACCAAACCAGAGATAGGTCGGCAACAAGAATTCTTAAACTATTTTCGCCACCCTGAACCCGGTGAAGGGCGAAGCACAAGCCAAAGACAAACAAGCAAAGAGCAAAGCGGTGCCTCTCTTGAAAAACAGGGCAGGGAGAATATTTCTATAAGACTTTGCCTAGAGGAAAAATGCAAGGAATTTATTCTTGTTGTGCTAATGGTAACGATAATTCCAATTCGGTTACCTACCTCAGTTGTCTTACCTTTTGTCCAATCTTTCCTCGAACCTTCAAAGTAGGTTATTACAAATGATGGATGAAATGATTTGATTGATTTGGATTTAGGTCTATAATTATAACAGTGCTAAAGATTGTGGTTGTTGAAAGATTCCTGCCTATTGTCCCGTTCCTATTATTGAACGGAAATGCGTCATCCGATTTACTCGAGAATTAATCAAATGATACGCTTCTACTTAACTGGGTTACTGTTGCTATTTCCTAACGGTATGGGATATTCTTATTACGAAACGACTCCAACTCCCAGTATGCTTGCCCGAACCGATTATGTTGCTAACGCTGGGGATTATAAGTGTGAACTTAATGCCGGGCCTGGTTCTCTTGCTCAGGGTGACATCCCTTCCTACTGGAATGGTATTGCAAACGATATCCCCTTAATGACTGGTGTGGTTTTCGTCCGCTCTCAAATTCGTTTTGCTGATATTACTCGGGGGTACTAGTAACACTTTCTTCGTCGGTGAAAAATATATGTCTAGCAATAATTATCTTACTGGTGGCGACCCGGGTGATAACGAGTCCATGTATACTGGGTTTAACAATGATGCGTTTCGGCATACGAATACCAATGGCCCAGCCCAGGATTTACCTACTGTTACCAATACCGACCGTTTTGGCAGTGCTCATTCGGGTGGTATGAATATGTGTTTTTGTGATGGCTCGGTTCAGTTTGTAGCCTATAGCATTGATCCTGTCATTTTTAAAACTCAGGGTCGTAGAATGGAATAATCGATTCTCATTTCCCTTTATTTTAGATAAACCCCAAGACATTTCTTGGGGTTTTCTTTTTGTAGCTTCATTATTAAATGATTTAAGGTTATGATTAAGATTGCTATAAAAATGTGATTAAAAATAGTTTTGGGTGTTTTCTATGTTGTATAATCTTATGCCTGTAATGATCCGACTAATGGTGGTGGGGTGTTTCTTTTTCGTAGGTGTAAAGGTTTCCTATGGCCAAGAAAAACCTTTAGACTTTTCTCACGAAGTTGTGCCTATTCTTAAAAAGCATTGCGCGGCCTGTCATACCAATGGTACCTACAAAGGTGCGGTTTCTTTTGATACTAGACAAACGATGATTCAAACAAAAGGAGCGGTTTCGGGCGAAAGCAAAAAAAGCGAAATGATTCATCGAATTACTTCCAAAGATTCTAAAGAACGGATGCCGCCAAAAGGCCCTGCTTTAACAACGATTGAAATTCAAATCCTTGCTAAATGGATTGATGCAAAAATGCCTTGGGATGAGGGGTTTTCTTTTAAGGGCGGGGCCTATGTCCCTCTCCTGAAATATCGAGCCGTTAAAGTGCCAGAGGGAAAAGGTCATCCGATTGATCGGATTCTAGAACCCTATCTTGCCAGTAATAAAAAAAATATCCTGACCGTTGTTAATGACGAAGTTTTTTATCGTAGAGCTTCCCTTGATATCGTCGGGTTACTTCCTCTGCCTGAAGAGTTGGAAAACTTTAAAGCCAACTCTGATAATACAAAAAGGGAAAAACTTGTAACTTCACTCCTAAACGATAAGCGTGCCTATACCGACTATTGGCTTTGTTTCTGGAACGACTTGCTGCGTAATGAATACAAAGGAACAGGCTACATTGATGGCGGTCGTAAGCAAATAACTTCTTGGCTTTACACTGCGATTTTAAACAACAAACCCTATGATCAGTTCGTAAGGGAATTGATTAAGCCTAGCCCGGATTCAGAAGGTTTTATTAAAGGAATTAAATGGCGAGGCAGGGTTAATGCTAGTCAAGTTACGGAATTACAATTCTCTCAAAATGTCTCGCAGGTTTTCTTTGGCGTTAATATGAAGTGTGCTTCTTGCCACGATAGTTTTATCGATAATTGGAAGCTTGCGGATGCTTATGCACTAGCCGCGGTGGTTTCGGATAAGCCCTTGGAAATTTTCAGATGCGATAAAGCAACGGGTAAGAATGCGGTTGCTGGTTTCTTGTGGCCTGAACTGGGCACCATTGATCCCAATTTGCCTAAAGATAAAAAACTCGAACAACTTGCTTCTCTTGTAACTCATCAAGATAACGGCAGATTTGCCCGAACTATTACTAATCGCATTTGGCAGAAGTTGATGGGCAGGGGCATTGTTCATCCCGTGGATGTGATGGCGAACAAACCTTGGAACGATGACCTGCTCGATTACCTCGCAGTTTATCTTAAAGACAATCAGTTTGACTTAAAAAAACTTATCGGCCATATCGTCACTTCTAACGCCTACCAGTATAAAGCTGCTTTCTATAACGAGGAACCTTCTTCAGAAAGTTATGTCTTTCAAGGACCTATGCTAAGGCGAATGACCGCAGAACAATTTATGGATGCGGTTTGGCTTGTTACCAACACCGCCCCTAAAAAGCTTGATGCCCCTTTGCCTAAGGACATTCCTACAGCCTTAGGGTCGAGTAAAAGGAACTTCGTTCGTGCTGTGCTTGTTCATTCTGATTTACTTATGCGAACTTTGGGCAGGCCGAATAGAGAACAGGTGGTTACCACCCGGGCCGATTTGCTTACTACGCTGGAAGCTCTTGACCTGACATCGGGGGAAATTTTTAATGATATTGTCAGCAGAGGGGGCAAACAACTCTTTGCTGAATTAAAAACGAAGGACAAGGAAATGATCGCACGAACCGCTTACCTAAGGGCTTTAGGACGATTGCCCGATAGTCAGGAATTGCAACTTGCAGCTAGCCTTTTGGGCGATAAGCCCGAATCTGAGAATTTAGCAGATCTTCTTTGGGTCCTTTTTCTTCTTCCCGAATTTCAATTAATTGGTTGAGGTGTATGATGAATGATTTTGATAATGCTTTAATAAAGAAATTTGAACGCAGGCGCTTTCTTAAACAGATGGCAAGTGCCAGCCTTACTACCCTTGGACTTAATGAAGCAACTGCCATCGCTAATGAAAAAGTTGTACAGCCCAAAGCAACTGCTGATTGTTGTATTTTGTTGTGGATGGGCGGAGGGATGGCTTCGCCTGAAACCTTCGACCCGAAGCGTTATACTCCTTATGAAATCGGTGTGAGTTCCGAGAAAATTCTTTGTACCTTTCCATCGATACCCACTTCCGTGGATGGCATTAAAATTTCTGCAGGCTTAGAGAATGTTGCCAAGGTTATGAATCGTGGGACTATCATTCGTTCGCACCGAATGCCAGACCTTGGTACGATATTACACTCGAGGCATCAGTACCATTGGCATACCGGGTATGTCCCGCCCCAAACCGTGGCAGCCCCTCATATCGGTTCGTGGGTAGCAAAGGTATTAGGCCAGCGTAACCCTGCTATCCCTGCTTTTATCAATATAGGGCAGAAGTTAGAGGGGCATGGTGAATCAGAAGAGTTGAAGGCATTTACCACAGCGGGTTTCTTTGGTGGTGAGTACAGCCCTTTTAATATTCCTTTCCCTATGGAGGCTGCTAATTCGGTTAGGCCGCCAAAAGGAATGACTCCGCAACGATTTGAATCTCGGATGGCACGCTGGCGTGAGTTAGTCCAGCGCAGCTCTATCGGCGAAAAAACCAGCGATTTTCATCGTGACTCTATTGTTCGCTCTATGGAAAATGCACATCGACTTTTAAGTTCTCCCGAACGCATCGCTTTTGAACTTGATCGTGAGCCCAAAGAAAGTTTTGATGCTTATAATACAGGAAGATTTGGCCAGGGGTGTTTGCTTGCAAGACGACTTGCAGAGTCCGGAGCTCGCTTTATTGAAGTCACGACCGAGTATGTTCCCTTTTTGCATTGGGACACACATGAAAATGGGCATTCAACTTTTGCTAAGATGAAAGAGCAGATCGACCGACCGATTGCTCAGTTAGTATTAGACCTTGAGAAAAGAGGAATGTTGGACCGAACTTTAATAGTTTTGGCAACAGAATTTAGCCGAGACATGATGATTGAGGGCGTACCTGGTAGTAATGCATCAGATCAATCCCGCGCCAAGACGGATGTGATGAAAGAGCCCAAGCATTATGGTTTGCATAGGCATTTTACTGGTTCATGCTCTGCGGTTCTATTTGGAGGCGGGGTTCGCAAAGGCCATGTTCATGGCGTTACTGCGGATGAAAGGCCATTGATTGTTACCAAGGATCCGGTTTCTATTCCAGATATGCATGCTACGATTTTTACTGCAATGGGCATATCACCCAAGACTGCATTTGATATTGAAAAGCGACCTTTTTACGCTACGGAAGATGGTAAAGGTCAATCGGTGGATGCGATTTTTCAAGGCCGTAGAAGTTGATTTCGAACCATTGATTGGGGCATGAAATTGATTATCCTAATGTGCTTTGTAATTGCTCTTGGTTTTGCTTCTGAAACTGAAAAAGTTTATCAGGGTAAGAATTTAGATCAATGGGTCAAGGAATTCGAAACCGATCCTGGACTAGAAAGAAAGCTAGTAATCATTTCAGCATTAGGTATGTTTGGAAAAGATTCGTTTGCAATTCTTGAAAAACTTGCAGTCGCTGCAAATAATGATGTGCGAGCTAAGTCTATTTCGACTCTGGGACAGATGGGGAAAACTGCGGTTCCTTCGCTGGCGAAAATTGCTTCAAATGGCCCTAAGAGTTCTAGATTACTAGCCTTGATGGTGCTTTCCGGGTTGGGAAATCAGGCGATAGAATCGCTTCCCGAACTTTGCAAGTTGATGACCCACTTCGATAAAGATACAAAACTACGAGCCATAGCCGCGGTGGGAAATCTGGGAATAGATGGCTTTGCTTCTTTACCTTTTTTACTGGTTGCAGTTCGTTCTACCGAGGGAGAAACTGCAGAAATAGCCTATCGGTCTTTGTTTCAAGTTTGTGGCTGGAACGCTGCGCCCGAGGGCAATATCTTTGAAGCATCCATGAAAGTTGCAATTACAAAAGGTGAACTTGGCGTAGGGGTATTAGCTCAATTGCTAAAGGATGTAGACCCTGAAATCAGGATAAATGCAGCAAAATTGCTGGGTGGATTAGGGCCAAAAGCTGCCAAAGCTATGCCTGCATTACAATCTGCCTTGCAAGATAAAAGTGATAAAGTCATCGATGCAGCATTTGAAGCGATTCAAAAAATAAAGCCTTGATGTTGATTAAAGAAGTGCGGAAAGGGCGTTCTCAAAGATTTGGAACTTTTGTTCCCATAAAAATTCTTTGCTGACTCGTTGTAATCCCGCTCGGCCTAGTTTTGCAGATAATTCTTGGTTGGTTATTAATTGCTCTAACGATGTTGCTAACTTGCTGATGTTATCACACTCGACAATTAAGCCATCGGATTCGTGTTGAATTAGGCTCCCTGGCCCGCCAGCATTGTAAACGATGCAGGGCTTGCTATTGGCCCAAGCTTCTAAAAGAACGATGCCAAAAGAATCAGATCTACTGGGAAGGGCAAAGATATTGAGGCCCGAGAAAAAGTCTCTTTTATCTTCTTCAGAGAGTGGCCCGGTTCTAATTACTTTTTCTTTGAATGGGAAATTACGGTAGAGCTTTTCGAAAGAGGGCATCGAAGGGCCTGCAAGCACCAGTTTAACCTGTATTTCTTTTTGCCAAAGTATTTCCATTGCTTGAAGTAAGTCGGTGCTGCCTTTATCCCAACTTAGGTTTGCAAGATGGCCAACTACGACTTCGTTTGCCTTGATTTGCCAATGCTTTTTAGCAATTTCGGAATTGCCCCCGGTGCAACTCGCAAGATCAACCCCCATGCCTTGAAGGTGAATGCGATGGTGCTGGATGCCTAAGTCTTCGAGAACTTGTGCTTCGACTGGAGTTTGTGCGAAGATTGCATCAGCGTTTTTGGCGAGCAAAAGGAGTGCAGGATGGGTGTATCCTTTACGGGTTTTGTTGTGGATTTTTTTTAGGTCACCCAGATGAAGGAAAGGGGTGAGTAGGAAGGGGATTTTTTTTGCCCGAGCTAGTTTCATCCCTACATATATCGGATAGGCATAAGGAAAACATCCTGCATGAACTGCATCAAACTTTTCTACCGTTTGGGTTGCCATCTTTAGCATTTGAGGCATGATCGGGTTGTGAGCAAAAGTAAGGCACTGCAGGTTGCGGATTGGTATTTTTGAAATTACTTTTAACAATAACCTTTGAAATGGGAATTGTAATAAAGGGAATCTTTTTACTTTCACCCCTGAAATCAGGTTTTCGCTTGCGGGGAGTAGCTTATGATTGGCGGACCAAAACGATTCTAACTCGCGGGCATTACTTGTCCAAACCGTGATACTATTGCCCTTTGATGCGAGGTGTTCGCTTAGTTTTTGAAAGTATAACTCCGATCCTCCTAGGGCAGGTGCATAGCGTTGAACAATATTTAGTAGTTTAAAACTCAAGCTGTTTCCTCGGGAGACCTCCTCTTACAATTCAAGTACGATACAATGCCTTGATGAGCGAGTCCATGATCCTTGGGGGTCTTTCGAAATATTTAATCCGGAGAGATGAAATGTTAGGAATATCAAAGATGGCATCGGCGGTTCAACCCTCGGCAACTCTTGCAGCGGGCGCCAAGGCTCGACTGTTGCGAACACAGGGCATCAAGGTGTTTGATTTTAGCCTAGGTGAGCCAGATTTTCCTACTCCGGAGCATATTTGCTTGGCTGCAATTGCTGCAATGAAAGCCGGCCAGACTCATTACACGGTAGCTCAAGGCACTGTCGAAATTAGGTCCGCGATTTCTCGCTGGTATAAGAAAGTTTATAACCTTGATTGTACACCCGAGCAGATTATCGTTTCCAATGGTGCTAAGCATTCGATTCATAATGCCCTTGCTACCCTTGTAGGCCCAGGCGATGAAGTGATTATCCCTACCCCTTACTGGGTAAGTTATAGTGATTTGGTTATTATGACCGGTGCAAAACCTGTGCTTTTGCCCGCGGGTTTGGAATCTGGCTTCAAGGTTACTGCCGACCAAATCAAGAAAGCGATTACTTCAAAAACCAAGCTGCTTTTGTTAAACTCGCCTAGTAATCCTACAGGCGCAGTTTACACCCGGGCTGAACTTGAAGCCATTGCTGATATGGTTCTTGAAACCAATATCGGGGTAATTAGCGATGAGATATACGAAAGATTAGTTTTTGGAGATGCCCAAGCAACTTGTTTTGCAACTCTGCGAAGCGGCTTGAAGGAAAAAACAATCACTATAAGTGGGGTAAGTAAAACTTATGCCATGACAGGTTGGCGCATTGGTTGGGCAATTGGCCCTGATGCTGTGGTCAAAGCTATGGGGAATATTCAAAGTCAAGAAACCAGCAATCCATGCAGTATCAGTCAGGCTGCTGCCATTGCAGCGCTGGATGGCCCACAGGAATGTGTTGAAGAAATGCGCAAGGAATTTGAAACTCGCAGAGATTTTGTTTGTAAGAAGCTGCAAGCCATTTCGGGTATTAAATGTCTGGTACCCCCTGGTGCTTTTTATGCTTTCTTTGATGTGTCTTACTATTTTGGAAAAACATTTGCAGGTAAAAAGGTTACAGATTCTGCTTCTTTTTGCTTAATAGCTTTAGAGCAAGCCCATGTTAATCTTGTGCAAGGTTCTGCGTTTGGTGCTGAGGGCTTTGCCCGCCTTTCCTACGCAACCAGTAAAGAAATCCTTGAAGCAGGCTTAGATAAGCTACAAGCTTGGCTAAAAACTGCGGTATAACTTAGCTCAACCCACCTTTAGATGGAGATTCTTTATGACGGTACTTCTGCTTCGTGAAGAGGATGTTCGAAAAGTATTAACAATGGAAATGGCAATGGAAGGGGTCGAGATCGGCCTTAAAAAACTAGGCATTGATGAAGCGATGAATATTAACCGAGCTAGAGTGGTTACCGACCACGCAGTCCTTCATACGATGGGAGCCTCTGCAAAAACCCTTGCTGGGATGGGATCAAAAATTTACGCAACTACAAGAAAAGGTAATGCTCAGTTTCTGTTTACTTTGTTCGATGGGAAAACGGGAAACTTTCTTAGCCTGATTCAGGCCGATTATTTAGGGCAAGTTCGCACTGGTGCTGCTAGTGGCGTGGCTACTAAATACCTTGCTCGTGCGGAAGCTTCCTCGGTTGGAATTTTTGGCTCTGGTAAACAGGCTCGAACGCAGCTTATTGCAATGTGCAAGGTTCGTAAAATTACCAAGGTTGAAGTCTTTAGTCCAAATGAAGAACACCGAAACTTGTTCGCCAAAGAAATGAGCGAAATTTGCGGGGTTGAAGTTGTTCCAGTTGCAAACCCTGAAGATGTGGCCTGCGATAAAGATATTCTAATAACTGCAACTTCCGCCCGTGATCCTTTCTTCAAGCCCGAATGGTTGAAAGAAGGTGTTCATGTAAATGCGATTGGCTCAAACTTTATGGGCAAGGCCGAACTTATGCCCGAAGCGGTTAGAAAATTCAGCAGAATTGTCGTCGATAGCAAAGACCAATGCAGAATGGAAGCGGGTGATTTTCAGAAAGGTTTTGAAGATGGTTCTTTGAAGTGGGGCGAAGTTCGGGAATTAGGCCCAATCATTGGCGGCCGTTACCCAGGCCGTACCGACCCCGCTGAAGTAACTTTATTCAAATCGTTGGGAATAGGAATTGAAGATCTTGCAGTTGCTTTGAAAGTGTATCAGAAGGCACAAGCCGAAGGTTTGGGTCAGCAGATAGAATGGTAAAAGGTGGAAGTAAAAGAAAAACCTCATCTGAATAAATTTTCAGATGAGGTTTTTTGTTAAAGAGGTTTGCTTACCACATAAAGACGCTAAGGAGGTTCGAGTAATCATCGCTCCAAACGCCAACCTCATCGCGTGTTTTAACGGGGTTCCAAGGGGCTTCAGTATTTTTGAGCGCCCCATAAAGCATCATGGAAAAGCTGCCTGGCCCTGGGGAGTGTTCCCAGAAAATTCCCGATAGTTGTTTTAGTGGTTTATCCCATTGATTCTGCAATGGTTCGAGAGTTTCCTTGGTTAGCAGGCCTGATAATGCTTCCTGATTGTTTGCCAGTACTACCCAAGTAGACCTAGCTTTTCCAGCTTCGGTCTCGTCATCATCGCTGAAATAGAGACACTTTAAACCAGCGTCTCTTGCAAGGTTTGCAAGGACGGGTCGAAGGTCAAGATAACGATTGGATATATGAAAGCAAAGCAATCCATCGGGGGTGATTTTCGTTAGGTACATTTTAAGTGCCTCACGGGTAATCAAGTGGATTGGGATCGCATCAGAGCTAAAAGCATCAACCACAACAATTTTATATTTTTCATCTTCGGTAAGGTCTTTGCGTTCCATAGTAAGGCGAGCATCACCAAGAACGAGTTCAACTTCGGCGCCTTTTTGTTTGGCATCTTGAACAAAGGAGAAGTATTTATCATCATCGAAGGAGATTTTTTTAACCACCGGGTCGATGTCATAAAAAGTAACATGCTGGTCTTTATGGGCATAGGCCGCCATCGACCCGGTACCCAGTCCGATGAAGGCGCAGTTAGGAAACTTGCCTTTGCTATCAGGAACATTGTAAGCCGCCATCACATGACCGATAGGTCCTGTTTCATGGTAATAAGTAAGGGGGATCGAATGACCATCCGGGTCGAGGAATTGTTTGCCGTGAAGGGTTGTGCCGTGCACAAGCCGTTGGAAGAACCGATCATGTTCAACTTTAAGCACGCCAAAGAAGCTGCGATCTTGGTATGAAACCGAAGTGTCAAAAAGGGTGTTAAATCCAGCAGCCATAAGAATGGCGCCTACGCTAAGGCCAAAGCGGATTGGCCTTTCTACAAAGGTGTAGCAAAGAACGGTGGGAACCCCATAAGTAAGGATTGCCAGAGTTTGCGCAGGTTTAAGGCCGACCCATCCTGCAAGCCCTTTGACCCTAGGCCAAAGGGTATCGCTGAAAAGTCCCCAGATAAGTCCAAAGGATAGAAAAGCCAAGGTCAAAGGAAGAACCATATCGAGCGCTCTTTCCAGCCTTTCTTCTTTTTCTTTGAAGGTATGATAAAAGCCATACGCTAGAAAGATACCAAGAATGGCAGCGTGCCAGTACCAGTGTTTGGTGCTTTTCAACACCTCATAGGCGATATCGTTATCCTTGGTACGAAGATAAATAAGCACTGCCCCCCCAACGAGGAAAAGTAAAGCCAAGCTTAGGTCTGCAATGTTGTTCCATTTGTTGGGCTTGGATAGGAATAAGGGAGGAAGAATAAAGCAAGTGCCCATCAGGATGAGTTGATATTCTACGATGCCGTAAAATACGATTGGTGCAATAAGACCGTTAAATAACCCGCCAACCACGCCACCAAACGACATCCATAAGAAGTACTCGGTAAGGTATTTTGTTGTAGGGCGATTTTTTGCTAGTTCCCCATGGCAAACCATCGAGACTGCGAACAAGCATAATAAATGTATACCCACGGTGTAATAAACTTTAGGCGGCCTTATTTCCGAAAGCATCATAAATACTAATAGTAATGCTAACATTGGGGTGATCACTACCATTATGGTTTGAACCCAAGACGGCACCCGCGAAAATACAATGATAAAACTTAAAAGATACAACCCTAATGGCAACACCCAAAGTAACGGAATTGCTGCAATATCGGTGGTCATATAAGTAGTCGCACCCAACATCAAGCTGGAAGGAATTGCACCAAGAAGAATCCACCAACCTCTTCGATTCCAAGAGACTTTGTCTGCTTCATCTTCTGGTTCATTGTTTACTGATACATAAACTTCAGCAGGGACACATTTAAACATCAGCCAACCACTTAAAGCGGTAAGAACCATCAGAAAGCCATATCCCATTGCCCAGAACTTTTTCTGGTCTGCAAGAATTAGGTTGGGTTCTACAAAGGCAGGGTAACCAACAAGTGCTAACATACTACCAAGGTTACTTGCTCCATAGAGGAAGTAGGGGTCTTTAGCAGCAGGGTGATTGGTGCTAGAAAACCATTTTTGTAAGATAGGTGCGCTGCTTGAAACAACAAAAAATGGAATGCCAACGGATGTAAAAAGCAGCATTAATAATCCGGGGATGGGGTTGCTTTCACCCCCATCGAGAAAGTTACGATTGATTGCAATGGGGAAAAATAGAATGGGAAGAAGCATTACCCCCATATGTACAATGGCTTGCTTTCTTACGCCTAGCCAAGTGGTGCTGATATGTGCATAAGAATAACCTGCAAGAAGCAAGGCTTGGAAGAAAACCATACAAGTATTCCAAACCGCGGGGGTTCCCCCAAGGAGAGGAAGAATCATTTTCCCGATCATAGGTTGAACAAGGAACAGGAGAGTTGCGCTTGAAAAAAGCGTAAAAGCAAATGTAAAAAGCATACTAATCTGAAACTGAGACAAAGGGATACTCCTCCAGGAAAAAATACAATAGTGGTTAGTTTATCGTCCCCATTTAAAAATGCTTGGTAAATTAGAGTAATCATCCGTCCAAACCCCAAGCGCAGGGTTATTTTCGATTAATTTCCATTTTTCGACCCACTCTTCCGCATCGGTACGAAGTTCTGCTTGCATCGTTGGAAGTAGGCCAAAGTCTTCCATCTTTCGTGCCATTACCACCCAGTTGGTACCGTACTTATCAATTTCTCGGATTTCATAACCACCTTGGATAAGACCAACAAGCCCTCGGTCTAGGGTCATGTTGCCCAACACATGTTCAAAGTCCAGATAACGATTTGCAATATTGATAACGATGATGCCACCCGGTGCAAGTTTTTTAAGGTAGATATCAAAAGCTTCGCGGGTAAGTAAATGTACAGGCACCGCATCTGAGGTGAAGGCATCCATAAAAACTAGGTCGTAGTAGGCATCTGGTGCTTTTAAAAATTGGAGTCTGCCATCCCCTAAAATAATATCAACATTTACTCCCCTGATTTTAGCATCATCGACAAAGGAAAATAAATCGGATCGCTTGATCGAGGTGTTTACGACTGCGGGGTCGATTTCATACATGGTCAGGTTCCAACCCTTGTTGGCATAAGCTGCAAGAGTTCCGGTGCCAACGCCCAAGACACCCATATTAATGGGCTGCCCATTTTTCTTTTTCTCAACAGCTTCAAAAAGCTGACCAATTGCACCCATCTTGTGGAAGTAAGTTAAGGTGTCGCGTCGTCTTTCTGCTGGGTCGAAGCATTGCATCCCGTGGTTGGTTGTGCCGTGGTACATCGTGTGATAAATTTCGCCCGTCGTGGGGCTTTCCCATTTCTGAACCGTAAAGCAACCAAAGAAATTGCGTTCTTCAAGAAGTAGTTTGGATCGATCATTAGCACCGTTCGCCACCATACGAGCAGCACTGCGCGCAAATTCGGGAACCTTGTTCGCCATTTCTAAAGCAAGGTTTCGATCTAGGCAGTTTTGAACTAATAAAATAACTATTGCAGTTACGCCTATAACAAAGCTAAATCCTCGAATAGGAAATGCTAGCCATTTGATCGTTGGTGGCAGTATAAAACCTGGAATTAAAAGTAAAGTCAAAGCAGCAACTAAGGGGTATTCTAAGATTCTGTGAAACACCAGTGGTGAAATCAACGCGTTGAATATTCCCCCTAGTACACCTCCTAAAGACATTAAAAGATAAAATTCAGTTAAATAAGCTGCGCTAGGGCGGGTCCTTGCCATTTCTCCGTGAGCGAGCATTGCGGTTGTCAAAAGCAATGCAAGATGAATCCCGATGATTTCTACTTCGCGAAGGTCCAGAGCTGTTTTAATCTGATGCATAAATACCACAAATAATAAAAGTACCGGGGTTACTAATACCATTCCTAAGCGAATGCGATTATGAGACTTGAAAAATACCCCAACAAATAAAACCGTCATTAAAGTATAAGTTATTTGAAAAAAAGTAACTTTTGTATCCACTTTCAGTGCCCTAGCAGAATCGTCTAGCCAATTGATTAAAGATTCAAAACCAAACCCAGGCCATTCGGGAAGGTTTGCACTCTTTAAAAGAAATAGCAAAGGTGCTGCAACAATAAAGATGAGGTACGCTGTTAACGGTATGTTTGAAAACACAAGAATGAAACTTAAGATGTACAAGCTTAGTGGAAGAATCCAGAGTAAAGGAATCGCTGCAATATCCGTAGTTAGATAAGTCGTGGTTCCAAGCATTAAGCTGGAAGGAATAAAAGCGAGTGCCACCCATCGGAACCTGTTGAAATTTGTTGGAGCAACTTCAGAGCTAATAACAGGAGCGAGCTTTTGGTTCGCTTGTCTTTGCGATGCAATACGACCACAAAGCAGTGTCATCCCAATAAGCCCTACATAACCAAACACCCATAATACCGCCTGCGTTGCTACACCAATCTTTGGCTCGATTACAAAGGGATAAATTACCAAGCCAATCATACTTCCTAGGTTGCTTGCGCCATAAAGAAAGTAAGGGTCTTTTGCATCGGGGTGGTCAGAGGAAGAAAACCATTTCTGTAACAATGGAGCCGAGGTGGAAACAGCAAAGAAGGGAAGGCCCGCTACCAAAGTTAAAACTAATAATAACCAAGGGGCTGGGTTTATAGCAGTAGGTGGTGGCAGTATTGTCCTTGCAAGAATCCCTGCATCAAAGCGCATTAAAACAAGCGGGATAAATGCTACGCCCAAAACAATACTATGAATGAAAATCTGAGTTCGAAATGGTTTACTTTTGGTGAGCCAATGGGCGTAGGCATATCCTGCTAAAAGTGCTGCCTGAAAAAACACCATACAGGTGTTCCAAACCGAAGGCGTTCCACCCAGATAAGGAAGAAGAATTTTCCCTACCATAGGTTGCACAAGAAACAGTAGCGTTGCACTAGTGAAAAGTGTAAACGCAAACAAAAAGGTCATCTGGAAAGCCAAAAGAGAAACTCCTCGTAGAATTCTTCACACTAAAAAAATCGCTTGGGACTCGGTTCCAACCATCGCAAATTGTGAGAGGATTCTCCAACCACGCCGTCTTTCCTTGACGACCAGCAAAACAAGTCTACCAAGGCTAAAGCAGCAAATAAAGAAACAAAGGGCCAATAGATGAAGATTTAGGGTGAATTATGTCAAAGCCTGCGGGTTAAAATAAACAGCCTTTTTTCAGCTTTTACCCTAGTTTTCATCACACCTGCACATTTTTTACCCTCTTCTCTTTAGCATTTAATGGAAATTTTACTTTACTAAGTGTATATTCCTTGCATTATTTCATCTATTTATCAAAAGGATTCTCTTATGGCTTCCCCTCGAATTCTTGCAATTGGCGCTCATCCTGATGATGTCGATATTAAAGTAGGCGGTTCTGCCGCCCTTTGGCGTAAGCTTGGTTGCGAGGTTTTGCTCATCAGTGTTACCGATGGCAGCGGGGGCCATCAGACCTTGCGTGGTAAAGAACTTGCCTTACGGCGCAAAGCCGAAGCGGCCCAAGCAGGAAAAGTAATTGATGCAGAGTATCGGGTCCTTGATTTTACCGATGGTGCGCTTCTTCCCACCCTCGAAGCTAGGCACGAAATAATTCGGCTTATTCGAAATTTTAAGCCCGACCTTGTTCTCACCCATCGACCTAACGATTACCACCCCGATCATCGCTACACTTCCATCTTGGTGCAAGATGCTGCTTATATGGTTACCGTACCTGCTGTTTGCTCAGATACTCCTCACCTTAAACATAACCCAGTTTTTGGATATTTCGCAGACGATTTTAAAAAGCCTAACCCTTTTAACGCTGATATCGTGGTAGATATTGAACCTGTTTTTTCTTCCGTGATGAGTATGCTTGACTGTCATATTTCTCAGTTTTATGAATGGCTTCCTTATAATGGTGTTTTTTTTGAAACTATGCCAGAGAGTTGTGATGATAGAAAAGAGTGGCTTCAAAAATGGATGACGAATTTGATCGAACCGATGGCAAATCGCTTTCGTGACCTGATTATACAAACCTATGGCATTGAAAAAGGCACTTCCATTAAATGGATCGAAGCCTTTGAGATTTCAGAATATGGCGGAAAACTTGACAACGCTAAAAAAGCTTGGCTCTTCCCCTTTCTTTCTCCTAATAATAACGACATAAGTCGTTCTTTATCATCAGATTATGGCGATATCCGCGACGATGAATAAACCTTCCTTAACTCTTTTTTATGGCATTGCCCTAGTTTACCCTTTTCGATTAAACTGACACCACTCAAAAACCACGGATGGTCAGTGAGAGAAATGGGGCACGATGCCGGATTTAAATTGCTCGGTACTTAGATTACAAAAAAATCAAGAGGTCAATCGACTTCCTGACTTTGTTAATCTTGAGCCCAATCAACAAATTCAACTTTCCATCGTGATCGTCAATTATCGCCAATGGAAATGGACCGAACAACTCGTTCGAAAGCTTAGTCAATCTGAGTTAATTCAAAAGGGTAAAGCTGAAATTATTATTATTGATAATAATTCTTCTTATAGTCCAGTTATTAAAAGACTAAGAGCAAAACCTTTCGTTTCCTTAAGGCGCTGGAATAAAAATCGGGGTTTTTCTTGTGCTGTTAATGAAGGGTGTAGACTTTCTGTTGGTCAATGGATTTTATTTCTTAACCCTGACATTACACCTTGCTCTAGCTTCCTTGATGATATCGACAAGTATTTAAAATTGAACTTAGTCGGGGACACCAAAACGGGTGTGATTGGTTTTGGTTTACGCAACCCCGATGGCACTACCCAAGGATCCACCGGCCCTTTTCCCACTTTTTGGGGAACCATTGCTCGTAGATTTTTACCCCGAGCTTGGCGTAAGTATGACCTCAATGAAAATAATATTCCCAAGACGGTGGATTGGATTACCGGCTGTTGTATGCTCGCCCGCAGAAGTTGCATCGAACAATTGAAAAAATTTGATACCGATTTCTTTCTTTACTACGAAGATGTCGACCTTTGTAAAAGAGTTTCTCAGGCTGGTTATAAGGTCTTCTACGAACCTGCGCTTCAGGTTATTCATCACGCTCCCATTCATACTAGGCGTGTTCCCGCAAGATTAAGAGTCATTACACGGCAAGCGTTGATGACTTATGCTAAAAAGCATTGGACAAATTCGGAAGCTAAATGGATTTGTAGGCTGATACGCTGTGAAGCGTTTTTGATGTCGTTTTTGTCTCGGTTGGTTGGAGATTCGCGGGCGAAAAAATGGTTTGACAGGCTTGGTAGGTATTCGAATTTAATTGCTTCGGGAAGATTGAGAATAGCCCGTGGTGAATTTCTCGCTGCTTTAGCAGAACCTGTGTTGGCAGAACCCGTGTTATTAGAAAACATTGCGTAACTTTTGGGAGTTTGCTTACTTGCATACATTTTCAGTAGTTATCCCCAGTTATTCTAGGCCAGATTTGCTGGCAAAATGCCTCGATTCCCTTCGTAGAAATTCACCCCTCGATACCGAAATTATTGTGGTTGACGATGCCTCTGAAAATAATTGTATCTCCTTGACTGCTGCAAAATTTAATGGGATTAAAATTATTCGTTCCTCTAAAAGAATTGGATTTTGCAAAGCTGCAAACCTTGGGGTCGAAGCTTCCTTGGGCGAAATTGTTCAACTGCTTAATGATGATACCGAAGTTTGTGCAGGCTGGGCCGAAACCGCTTTAGATGTTTTTGCAGATCCAAAAGTTGCTGCGGTTGCACCTCTCGTTTTACGCTGGCCCGGAACTATCCAGGGAAATGCGGTTATCGATAGTGCAGGGGATGCTTACTTTACCTCTGGGGTTGCAACCAAAAGGGGCAACGGCGAACAAATGGAAGCCAAGTGGATGGTTGCAGAACCGGTTTTTGGTGCCAGTGGTAGCAGTGCATTTTATCGCAGAGAAGTGTTTTTAAAAGTAGGGGCTTATCCAGAATCTTTTGGCGCTTATTTTGAAGATGTTGATCTTGCTTTTAGATTACATTGGGCTGGGTATGATGTGGTATTTCAACCCGGGTCTCGTGTGCTTCACAGGGTTTCTTCAAGCTATGGCAATTCTTGCTTCAATCGAAGTCTGCTTGAAAAACAATCGCTAAATGAAGAAAGGGTTTATTGGCGGAATATTCCCTTCCGATTATTATGCCGGTCCTTTCCTTTACATTTACTGGCATTATTAGCCAAGGCTTGGCGCAGGGGAACCGAGGGAAACTTACTCCCTTTTATGATGGGAAAGTTAAGGTTTTTAGCTGAAATTCCTGCGGTTTTTGCGCATAGAAAAAAATTACAGCAACAAAATCCTCCTCCAAATTATCAACTTTGGCAATTAGATAACCTCGCTGGCCTTGATAATTTTCTCTCCCGACAATTGGCCAAATTCTAATCCTTATGCCTTTTTTCTTCTCTCATCGCTGGCCTCTTACTATTCTTTCGGCTAAACCATCCTTTAGAAACATTTACCTTTTTTTGAGGTGAGTTATGAAACCATTGGTTGGCGTTATTATGGGGTCCCGTTCTGATTGGGACACTATGCAGTTTGTTACCGAAATTTTTGACGCTCTTAATGTCCCTTTCGAAACTAAAGTGGTCTCTGCTCACCGCACCCCCGACCTCTTAAGGGAATATGCCACCACTGCAGAAACCAACGGGCTGAAAGTTATCATTGCTGGGGCAGGGGGTGCCGCTCATTTACCGGGTATGGTTTCTGCTTGGACTATTCTTCCTGTTCTAGGCGTCCCTGTTGAATCTAAAGTCCTCAAAGGGATGGACTCTCTGCTTTCAATCGTGCAAATGCCTGCGGGGGTTCCTGTGGGCACCCTTGCCATTGGAAAAGCAGGCGCTATTAATGCTGCTTTGCTTGCTTGCTCCATCCTTGCTAACGAAAATTTACAAGTCAGAGAATTGCTTCGGGCTTGGCGTGCATCACGAACTCAAGAAGTAGTCAATAACCCAGACCCTAGGGGTTCGGTATGAAAACTATAGGAATTCTAGGCGCTGGGCAGCTTGCCAGAATGATGGCAATTGCAGGCATTCCACTAGGTTTTAAGTTCCGATTTTTGGATCCAACTCCTGATTCGCCTGCTTCTTCACTTGGCCAACATATTATTGCACCATTTGAAGACCTTTCTTTTCTCTCACATTTTGCTCAAGGTTGTGATTTTCTTACTTATGAATTTGAAAACATTCCTGGGGCGATGGTTCAAGAGTTATCGAAAACTTGCAGTGTTTTTCCACCAGCACAAGCACTAGAATCTAGCCAAGACCGACTTATAGAAAAACAATTTTTCAATCAACAGGGCATCGAAACCGCCCCTTTTTATCCAGTAAATGACTTAACTT